>Ga0123342_1002771_pt1 | contig 28855 bp, 15 predicted proteins | sample Turbeawhitnodule_FD_89960 | JGI IMG/M metagenome (GOLD analysis project Ga0123342, IMG submission 89960) | Root nodule microbial communities of legume samples collected from Mexico - Turtle bean Mexico white nodule | ecosystem: Host-associated > Plants > Roots > Nodule | place: Mexico: Nepantla... | reverse complement strand
TGTAGATCTAACGGTCCATGAACTCCCCCGCCCAAAAAACCCCTCATCAATGCACGTCACGTCGCGCCGTCTGAAGTCACGTCACGCCGCCTAGTCAAGTCGTACCTCGAGAAATGAAACGCCCGCGCGACCAAGGGAGACCGACCGACTCCCATTATCAAAGACTCATCGGACATATCTGACACATCTGCCCTTGAGCCTGGGGGGCAAGTGTATCGGTACCGAGCGAGACTGGGACCCACCTGGCTGCCCGATGCCCAGTCAATCTGCTCGAGTGACCGAAGGTCGAGACCCCTTGAAGACTTGGCCGAGAGACCGAGGGCCGAGACCTTTGGGAGACTTGGCCGAGAGACCGAGACCGTTGAAGACTCAACTGAGACGGCCGAAGGCCACGGGTATTTGGCCGATGGCCGATCCTCACTCTGAGAATTTGGCCGATGGCCGAGCCCCATTACAATTAACGCTCAAACCAAGATTAGTGAAGCTAATCCATCACCAAGAGTCCCATCTCCCTAGCAGGAACACAATAGAGTTAACGCATATATAAAAGTAAAAAAAAAATATGTGAAGAAAAAAATAAAATAAAGACCAAAATCAAAACATTCATGAAATTATAACTAAAATATATAGATGCTATATGAATAGGAAATATGTAAATACTGAAATTTGATTTCATTACTTTTAGCCTCCAAGTTGTTGTTAAGGTTAGGAATCAAATTATAAGTTACTTGAAAGTTTTACATTAAATAGAAATAAAATATTTAAATAATATATAAGAAAAATAAAATTAAATCAGTTTGGGTGTAAGGTGGTATTATATTATGGTAACTCATACTTTGTTGGTAATGAATACTATGAGTTGAAAAATTCAATATCATAATGAAAAAAAGACCAACAAACATTAATTATCTTCATAATCTATCTCGAAAAATAATCAACACTTAGAGGACAATAAGTAAAAAAAATTAAAAGTAATTGAAATTTTAAAATTAGATGCACTTAATTGGATTATTTCAAATTTTAACTAATATATACGAATTTGAAAATTTATACACTAAAGTTATTATTCATACTAAAGTTAATTGCAATTATTTTTCAACTCATTAATTATAATATCGAAGACAATAACATTTAAGTATTACATTTTTATATTTGAACATAAAGATATTTTCCTTTCTCTTTTTAAATATATGTTTTATTTTTCATGTAGCTTTTAGTATAGAACTAATTTTAGAAACAATTCAAAAGCAACACTGTTAGAATCAATTCACTGGAAAAAATTGGAAAGTTTAATTCCAACATCAACCAATTGAGAGTAACAAAACCTATTTTTTTTAAAAAGTAACGGAAAAGGGAAAGAGTAGAATAATTAATAGTACATGCATCAATGATAGTTGAGTCCAACAAAAAAATATGGTAATGTGACAAAAGTTTCTAATAGAGAATGGCAAAATTTTCAATTGAAATAAATACACATAATATGATTATCCTTCACAGGAAGAGGAGGAGGAGGTCGATCATAACCTATTTGCTTTCCTATATCTGAACTTTACGTATGTTTTAAGTTTTGACCACACAAAGGCCGTCTACAATATCCTACCAAAACTTGAAACTGTGATTTCCTTCAATGGCACACACGTGTTTTGGCTCCAACATATTTCACCAGATGCTCAACTGTTTCTGGACTTTAGAATTGTTAGATGACCTACCACCTTTGTCTTTGTAGGAATTTCTTCCCCCAGCACTCTTCCGTCCCTTACGAACTGCTGCTACAGCACGTCGTCTTTGCTTACTCAAGCTCTTAACCAGTTCAGCTTCATTTTCCTTTGCTTCTTCACTGTTTTCCTCCTGAGAATCAAAATTACCACAGTTGAGGCTTCCATGCAACGGCCAAATAACATGCTTTATATATAAACTAGAATAATTAAAACAAGGAGGCCATACAAGGAAAAATTGTTCTACACTACGTCACTAGCAAATTTACGCTAATAAATGAGCCTATGGTCGAGAAAAATTTAGATTTAAAATACCACAAGTCACATCGAGATTAGAGAAGATATGCATGGCATTCCTTGTTAACAAGTCATACATAAACGCTATTTCCCAAAAAATCATCATGGACCAGCGTTTAAGACTATAAATTCTTTGAATTGAATATTATGAAGAGAAAAAGGAAGCAGTACAACAAACATAAGATTGAAATAAACACCCGATAGAAAGATTAAATCATTGCTCACATTGTCACTTGCATCTTCTTTTTCAGATCCACTGCTTTCACGTGCTTCACAACTCTCCACTTTCCCCTGATTTTCACATCCCTCATTCTGGTTAGAACAAAAAAAAATCCTTCAGCCAACTTTGCAGATTTAGACTTATACTATTGAAATAAGCTCAAAAAACTATGGTAGAGTGTATATGCCCGCTAGTCAATGGACAAACTAAAACTAAACAAAATTTTTGAAATTCAAGTTTAGATATCACTGTTCACTTAGAGACTTTATTTAATGATATATTCAGGACAATGAAAATTTTCAAGCTCAGCCCTCTCAAGTGCAGAAAGAAAGTTTAGTTTAGTATTGTTCAGCACGGATCAGCTAAACAAAATACCCATAACCTTCCATCCGCATGAATTATATATGCTCATTTTCAGCTATCTATGCTATATTATGGTTTTAATTAAAATGAGCTATCAGCTGCCAATGTTATATTATGGTTTCTGTTTTGAACAAAATGCCCATTATCGAACACATCTCAGTTCTTAGGTATGCTACGTTGTTTGTTACTTGCAGTGATTTTGTTATGAAGTCACTTCTTTATTGGGGCACAACTTTCTCACATTCCCCTGATTCATAGCTCAGTTTCCCCCTGCTAATCTCCCCTACAGGTAAGCATGTTTGTTTTATGTCAGCTTGTGCTAGTTATTGTTTGGTTTTAATTAAAACGAGTAATCAGCCGCCTATGCTATATTATGGTTTCTGTTTTGAAAAAAAAAATGCTCATTATCAAGAACACATCTCAGTTCTTAGATTTTCTATGTTGTTAATTGCAGGGCCTTTGTTATGAAGTCACTTCTTTTAATGGGGTACAACTTTCTTAACTCCCCCTGATTCATAGCTCAGTTTCCCACTGTTAATGTCCCCTACAGGTAAGCCTATTTGTTTTATGTCAGCTTGTGCTAGCTATTATTTTATCTCTATGTACATCTTTTATAATTGATTTTATTGAAATAAAATAAATAACAGCAGATTTTTACATAGTCTGTATCTGCTTTATGGCATTACCTGTTCCAACAAGTCTGAAGAATTACCATCAATAGTGCTTGCTTCATTCTCGTCTTCTACTAAGTCAACATCTTCACTGTCTGAATTTGTATCACTCTCTGCCCTGCCTTCAATGAACTGCACATAGAGATTTAAATACCTTTGAGGCTGAACCAAATACAAAAATGAAATCTTACCAATCTACGCACAATAACTAAAAACAGACAATGTTATGCTTCACTAGATGCCAAATGGAGGTCCATGCATGGTGTTAGCAGCTAAGCCAAACGAGGCGTAAAATATAAAAGCAAAGTTTCGTTGCCTTTTGAAAAATGATTCCTATATTTTCTTCCCCCTCTAAACGAACAAGAAAAACACTATACCCTTTGAATATCTTCCTCTTCCTTTCTAGTAAAGCCACTGGCAGCAAGTTCCCTATCTAGAAAACCAGCACTTCTTTCTATCGCAGAAAAACAGGGTTTTCCAGCTTCATCTTTCCCCTCATCAGAACCATCAATATCATCTAAGCTTTCTTCAAAAGAAAGATTGAACCTGAAACAGAGAAGAGGGAATGATATGAAGTTAATTGATTTACCAGCCAAATACTAGATCCAAAAACCTTTCAACAAGTTCAGCTACCAAATATCTATCAGCCATGCAGTAAAAACAGGAGGTGAAAATGAGAAATGCATAAGATACCAAAAAATAAATGAAAAATATTAAAATTATACTAAAAAATACAGGAAAAAGGAATCACATAAATACATCTCCACAACAGGATAGTTTATAGTTACAACTACAGATTGCATATAGGTTATATATAAATGCAAGTGAGAAAGAAAAGATTCAAGAGCGTAAATACAAAAAAAATCCCAACATGAAGGACATGACCTTAAAGGAACCTCTTTATTTAATGAAAGGGTGAGAGAGTGGAATACAGACTTAAAAGGATAGAAACTGGCCCGGTGTTTGGTTGTGAAGAATGTAAAAGCAAAATAAAGTTTAAATTGCTACATAAAGAAGTCAATTCTTATTTTCTCTCCAACTAAACAGAGAAAAAAAGCATAATTATTTGTTGTTTCCCTCTTTATTTATTCTCTCCCACTGTCATCCCTTCCAAACATAGTGTAAGAATCATGAGTCCAAGTCCTTTGACCATGTCCATGATATTTTGTACTAAATGCACTATCTAACAAGTTATGCTAACTTGTAATAACAGACTTGCCTAATTACTTGCTACTTCACTGAAATTAACTCTGCAGTTTGGGCAAGTGAAGTGAGAAGATCATTTCCATTTTTTCCTAACATCATTTGAATTATCAATACAGCAAAATATTAAATATAATATGCAAAAAGCAACTCTAAAGTTGACAAATACATGATTCCAAATAACAACCTACCTTTTCCTGAAAAACTTAAAGATGCATTCAACATCACGGTCAAAGTACCTGAAATAAGAATAAATAATATATAATTAAACCAGAAATAAAATATACTATGCCCTTCCATTAATATGACACACTTAAGCATGCAACTTCAGCATTTTGTTACTATTTGCAAATTTTCAAAATTTTATTTTTACTATAAATATTGATTTTAAACTTACGAAACAAGACTTAAATAAATATATAAGTTTATCCCCAAAAAAAAAAAATTTAAAAATTAGCGAAATTTTATTAGCATATTCTAATTCGTAAATTGAAAAGAGATGTAAAGATAAATCTAAAAATTGTATTATAAGGTCTAACATGTTGAATTGAAACCACACAAATTTAAAGACTACGTGAATAAATTACAAACAGATTTTTTTCAGGGACGAAGCAGGTTGAACTATGGGAGAAAGATTTTTTATTTGAAAACTGTATACTAGCCCATTAAATTCTAAACAAGTGTGACTAGAATGTGAAATGACCTGCAAAATTTGTAAACTATATAAGCAAATAACGAAACAAAACATAAAAAAAATGACGGGGTGGCTAGGAATTGTGATAACAAGTCAAAAGAAGATTATGACAAAACTATCTTACAAGGAGACCCTTACATCTGTGCATTACGATGTGAAACGGATACCATTTGTGGAAAATCAATCATGGTAATTTTTTCATCATCTTCAATCTACAAAGAATGGAATTCAAAGTGTAAATCAGATTTGAAAAGCAACAGACTAACAGATTTAACGAAATAAAACTGAGAATCCTCTTTGATCATTATGCAGACAAGTCAAAGCATACCATAATATTGAATTCATTGAAATCACAATGAATAAGGCCACGCTCAGCCAACCGAACAACTAAACCAATAATTGTCTCAAAAACTACCTCTGGATTTTCTAACTGCTTCACCTGAACACTGCATTTGAAAAAACAAATAGACAAATCATGCAATTGTTTACCAACATCAGCAAAATAGGTGAAAAAAATACTAGAAACAAGAAAACCAGCTTAAGAAAATTAGCAGAAGTAATGAAGGATACCTACAGAGGATAACCTTGAACAAGTGACATGATTACACAATGTCTATTGTGTTCCACAGCATTTGGAACAGGAAAGCCATGGTTTTCCAGAGCCTGTTCAAGCAGACCGTGTGTCAGTGACTAGAGAGTCAAACAAGAATAAAAGAATTCAAATATACAGAAACTAGATAGACGAAAGGGGAGGAAGGTAAAACCTTCATGAAAGCAAATTCTTTAAGTGCAGCAAGGCGAGACAAGTAGAGCCAATTATAACTACTTCGATGTCTCAAGTAGTCACGCTTAGATTTGACAGCTCTAAAAGAGGTTCTACCTAGTCTATGCAACTTCATGGCTAGAACAGTTCCATCTTCACGAGCAACCTCAAATATATCTAGCAGAGCACAAATGCCAACGTAATTAGCAAAAAACGGATGAAATATGACTGAATGAAGAGCATAACATTAGAAGAGCATAAACTAAAATACCAGATTCCTTTCCAACACCAATTTGGCGACCAACAGCAACAAACACTCCCTTATTCACCATGGCTTTAATGGCAAGAAAATCATAACCAAGATAGGTAAGGCGGAATCCATCATCTAAAACCAAATGAAGCTCTCACAAATTAGAAGGTCATTCAAAAGAACTTCATATACTTATACTAATATGATCATAATTGTTCTTTGTTAATACGTTAATACAAATAATAATAAACAGATTAGAAGGCACCAACATTTAGAAGAGTCATGATGCAACAACTTGTGCTTGAGCAAATTCTTCAAAACCTTGTACGTGCCTCCATGCCTACAAACATTAACATAAAAATTAGTAACGAAAATGAAAATAAAACACTGTAAAGAGAGTGAATGCGGAAGAATATCGAGAGGTACTTGAGACGCGCAATTCGATCGATGAGTTCCGTCGGTACGATTTCATGCTGCAGCCGGGGAGAATTTCGTTAATTCAAACTCAAAATTCAAAACAAATGAAATTTAAATTGAAATTAAAAAAATAAAATGGCGCGAGAGGCGAAGAGAGAAAAACGCACATTCCTCATGCCCAATTCAACCGCGGTGAGAACCCTAAAATCATCTTTGGAGAGATATCTCAACACATCTACGTCGAGCTTCATTCTGTATTGACGTTAGTGCGCGCGTTTGAAGTGAAGGTGGCTTGCGGCAGAGCTGGTCGCGGCGGTTAGGTTAGGATTCAATCTGATATTTTGGTGAGTGAGAGAATATACTCGTCTGGGCTGGGCTTAAGATGTTGCTGCTGAGAGTTGGAGATGTGCGTGTTTCTTAATTTTTATTTCAGTGTAATCTTAATATATAAGTATTTTTACTTTGAATCTTTAATAATATTTTTTAAATTGCATTTAATAAATTCAATATTTTTATTTAAGTATTTTATTAAATTATTTAAATTAATTGAGAAACAAATTTTTAAATATTTTAAAATAAATTAAAAATACAGCATAATAAATCTTCAACTTTTCTAGAAGTCTTTTATATTGGCTTAATAGCTCTCAAGTCCTATAATGATAAAGTTTTAGAGATATGAAAAGTGTGAAAGATTGCAACAGATTTTCTGTTCAAGTAAGTTTTTGATATTTTTAGTGAATATATTTAAATTAAAAGAAACTATATTTAGTGAGATTTGTTATTTATAGAGTATATTGTAAGCATTGTTAATCCAAGGTTAAATTATCTCATTTTTTAAGGTTGATTTGATGATAGTGTTGTTTGATTAAATTCTCTAATCAATCACAATTATTATAATTTATAATTAAATTATGCTAATAAATGTTAATGCACTTCCTTTGGTATCCTGTGTCAGCCTCAAGCCGGTTTATATACACGTATACATGTCTAAAAACAATTATAAAAGATAATTTGGTAATATTTAAATTATTAAGTTACTATATATTTTAATATATCACGTTAATTAAATTATTCACAGATTTTCCATTTTTTCTTTTTTTTTATGTTTTTTATTTAATGAAATAATCTCATTTTTTGTTATATTTCACTTTACTCCTTTCTCTAATTAAACAAAGTATTAACTGCCAAAGTAAAACAAAAAAAATAATTAAATCAATTAAAAATAGTATTTGATTATTTTACTCCCAAAAACATTCCAATATAAGACCGTGTGTAATAGGAAAAAAGTATATAAAATTTTTATTTTTCTTAAAAGATTATATAGATAGATAGATAGTAGAAGAGGGTTATGTTATTTTGTAACATTGGAAAAGAGAAGGGTCTTTTATTTTTTTTCACAAGTTGTACATATTATAGTAGTGATTAAAAGCCATTCCTATATTAATTAAGCGGGCATAAATAATTTAGAAAAAAAATTGTTGTTTATGAGGTAAAACGTAACATTATATTAAAACTATTTGCTTAAATTTTCTTCGTGAAAAATGTTATTTAGATTATTTTAAAAAATATTTTTTTGAAGAAAATATAATGAGGTTTGATACTAGAAAAAATTTATACGCAGAGAATTCAAATCCCGATAATTATGGTTTCGATAAATGATTAAAATATAGTCTGTTGGTAAAAGTAAAATTTTATTTTTTATTATATTAAATGGTTTAATAACATATTATAGTATTTTCAGTAAAAGATTTCATTTTTTAACATTTTTTAATTTTGAATTGAAAACAATGAAGTTATAATTTTTATTGATTTTAGGAAAATCTGGAGTCAAAATAAAATAGAAAAACATAATTTAGAAAGAAAGGAAAATGGAAGTGATAGATATGTTTATCCTGGAAGCTTTCTTCATTTTTCTTCCATCTTATGTATAAGTATCTTATCTTCAAACCAAACATTCCCAATTCTATTAGAAAGGAAGAGTTTTGTTCTGTTAAAACCATGATCTACACATACGCAAGATACTGAAAATTCACGCCTAATCTGGAAGAAAAAATAAATTTTGTTCACAGATGAATGCTTTTATGTTTCAGCCCAATACGGCATGTTATGATCCACGTGTGGGTGTCCCACAAATCAGGACATGCAAAAGCATGCGAGAATTGAAGCAAGTGCATGCGTTTTTTGTCAAAACAGCACGAACCCATGACACCACAATAGCAACAGAGATTCTCAGTCTCAGTGCCACGTCTGATTTTCGTGATACTGGGTATGCCCTCTCGGTGTTCGACCAAATGCCTGACCGGAATTGCTTTGCTTGGAACACTGTGATAAGGGCACTTGCTGAAACCCAAGATAGGCTCTTGGATGCCCTGTTGGTTTTCTGTCAAATGATGACTGAGGCAACGGTAGAGCCTAACCGATTCACTTTCCCATCAGTGTTGAAGGCTTGCGCAGTCATGGCCAGGTTGGGAGAAGGGAAGCAGGTTCATGGGTTGGTTCTGAAGTTTGGATTGGGGGACGATGAGTTTGTTGTCACTAATTTGCTAAGGATGTATGTGATGTGTGCGAGTATGGAGGATGCTCATGTTTTGTTTTATAGGAATGTTAAGGGTGTTGATGATGTGAGGGGGTTGGTGAGAGAGGAGAAGAGGGGAGAGTTTAATGTGGTTCTATGCAATGTGATGGTTGATGGGTATGTAAGAGTTGGGAACCTTAAGGCTGCTAGGGAGTTGTTTGACAGGATGGCTCAAAGGAGTGTGGTTTCTTGGAATGTGATGATTTCTGGGTATGCTCAAAATGGGTTTTATAGAGAGGCCATAGAGGTGTTTAATAGGATGATGCAGAATGTAGATATGTTGCCGAACCGGGTCACTTTGGTCAGTGTGCTCCCTGCAATTTCGCGTCTTGGAGCGCTTGAGTTGGGGAAATGGGTGCATTTGTATGCAGAGAAGAATAAGATTCGGATTGATGATGTGCTTGGTTCGGCTTTGGTTGATATGTACGCCAAGTGTGGGAGCATTGAGAAGGCTATTCTGGTCTTTGAGAGGCTACCTCAAAACAATGTTATAACATGGAATGTTGTTATTAGTGGTCTTGCCATGCATGGTAAAGCCAATGATGTGTTTAATTATTTGTCGAAGATGGAAAAATGTGGAATATCCCCTAGTGATGTTACGTATATAGCCATCTTGAGCGCTTGTAGCCATGCAGGCTTAGTGGACAAGGGAAGATCATTTTTTAGTGACATGGTTAATAGGATTGGATTAGAGCCTAAAATTGAACACTATGGATGCATGGTTGATCTTCTGGGCCGTGCTGGTTATCTTGAAGAAGCAGAACAACTTATATTGAACATGCCAAAGAAACCAGATGATGTCATATGGAAGGCTTTACTTGGTGCTTGTAAGATGCATAAAAATATCGAAATAGGTACGCGTGTTGCAGAGGTTTTAATGCAATTGGCCCCTCATGACAGTGGGGCATATGTGGCTCTCTCCAACATGTATGCCTCAACAGGGGATTGGGATGGAGTTGCAGAGGTGAGGTTAATGATGAAAGACATGGACATAAGAAAAGACCCTGGATGTAGCTGGATTGAAATTGACGGTGTTATTCATGAGTTCCTTGTTGAGGATGATTCCCATCCTAGAGCCAAAGACATACACTCAATGTTGAAGGAAATTTCAAACAAGTTGAGCTTGGAAGGTCATATGCCAGATACCACACAAGTGTTGCTCAAGATGGATGAGAAAAACAAAGAAACCGTACTGCACTACCATAGTGAGAAGATTGCTGTTGCTTTTGGCTTAATTAGTACACCCCCAAAGACACCACTTTGCATTGTGAAAAATTTGAGAATTTGTGAAGATTGTCATTCCTCGATGAAATTAATCGCGAAAATGTATGAGCGAAAGATAGTTATTCGAGATAGGAAGCGCTTTCACCATTTTGAACATGGTTCATGTTCTTGTATGGACTATTGGTAGATTGTAATTTTGCAATTGTATTAAAAAATAGATTTTAAGTTTAATTTAACTTTATTAAATTGACTCATGAGATTTACACTTATATATTATAAAACGTCGATCTCTTGTCGATGTGAGATATCCAATAAAATACAAATGTTTATTATATATCCTAACAAAAACTAATTTCTCTTATGTCTTTGTGAATATAGCTTTTATATTTAATGAATGTACATCAAATGATTATTAATAAAATGCAAAAATGTCTATTATATATTTATTAATTTATTAATTATTTTATGCATTAATCTTGCAAATTATGATATATGTTTAATTATTTATATATTGAATATTATTTTTCATATTCACATTATTTTTCATATACCATTGACTTTTTACTAGTCGAGTTACGATATTTTATCTTTTTTTTCGATCCTCGAGTTTAACAACATTGGTCATATGTCTCTAGATGAATATATAATGCATTTTTTTCTTCTTACACTCATGTGGATGTAGTCATACACCTCATGATGAATCTTTTATGCAATTTTTATTGTAGTGCACTCCTACACCCATGTGGATGTAGTCACACCTCTATGGTCAAACTTATGATGCAACTTTTATTATTTTTTTTGTATATTATGAATATTATTTTGATTTTGTATTTTCTTTATTTTAAAAAATATTGAATTGGTACAACCTCTTTTCAGGGAGGATTTATATCTAAGAGTATGTCAACTTGACTATTGTTGGAAGCATAACCTTTATTTTCAATTCTTAAGCATATTTATTTTTACCACACGTGAACATCTTTAAGTCGACTTTGCACCATAAGCATCTTTTGTTCAAATTCATGCATTGAGCATCTAGCTAGACTTCACACCTTAAACATTTTAGTTTGCCCTCATGTTTTTAACATCCTTGGCTCATCATCAAACTTAAAACATCTATAACTCTATTATGTTCTTTAAAAATCTCTAATTGGACTTTTGACCTTATGTATCTTTAGTTTGACCTTAGGTCTTAAACATATTTGAATTAACCTTACACTTTTAGTTTCTTTAGCTCAATATTATGTCTAAAACATATTTAGCTTAATTTCATGTTTACGGTCTCTTTGACTCATCTTATACCTTACACATTTATAACTCATCTTCACACATCAAACATATTTGGTTTAACTTCATGTCTTATTTTTAGCTTGACTTTATGTCTTAAACATCTCTAGTTTGACTCTTAACATTAATGATATTTATCTTGTGCCTTAAGCATATTTTGTTTGTCCTTGTCCCTTGAACAATTCTTTATTGACAACTTAAAGGTAAATATCATATTACACCAGCTAAACATCAAGCTATAACACTCAACTATCTTTAGTACAAGCGTCACATTATATTATATCAATTCAAAAGGCAAACATCATAGTTTTCCAAGTGTAAAATCAGGTTTCATCATAACTTGAGCAACAAGCTACAAATGATGTAAGCATCACACTATATCACATCAATTCAAAATGTAAACATTACACTTTACTAACTACAAGCATCAAACATCAGTAATAAAACTATCAAGTTATAGTATTGAGTTATACCTAATACAAATATCTTGTTGTTCTATATCAATTCAAAAGATAAGCATCATGTTTTATCAAGTGCAACTATCAATCTTCTCAAATAAAGATATTGAGTTATGTCAAATGTAAGTATTCAGGTCGAGCTACAATATCAACTTATACCAAACATAAGCATTTAATCACGATATGTATTGATTCTGACATTGAATTCATCATTGCACAATTTTTTAACATTTACTCACTAAGTGAAAAGATGTTTTAAGACAAACAACTCTTTAACTTCCTAATACACTCCTTTGTGGATGCATGTCAAACTAGGTGAATCTACTAGAATCGAAAATTACCAAAATGAGATATAAACTTTGTTATTTGGTCATATTTCATCTTAAAACTAATTGACATTAAGTGAATTTGGTAGATGATGTGAGATTTTAAGTGAATTTGGTAGATGATGTGAGATTTCCTAACAATATTTGCAATGAAAAACTCTTAATTACAAATATTGTTTGATACTTAAAAAAATTAAGTTCTTAATTATTCATTATTTTGTTCACATTTTTTTTTTACTATACACATTTTCAAAACAGTAACATGCTATAAATGTGAACAAAAATTAGCATCACATTAAGTTTGATCTTAATGTCAAACTAAACAATACAAATATTCTTCAAATTGTTTAAAGTTATTTGATCCTCCTCAAATATTGATAAACAATTATCATAATTGTTCATGTCTTATACATCAGATATGGTATTCATCTTAGCCATATTATCTTGGCGAACTTAAATTTAAATATTGTCCCTATATCTACGACAAAAATAAGAGATTTAAACTATTCTTATTTTCCATAAACTGATAATTCTTTTATGAATTGGAATCAATTATTTGTATACATCAACAAAATGCTTTTAAAGGTAAAATTGTTATCAACTAAATTTACAATATTTCAAATATAACATTTATAATGATACTATTTTAATGCATTTAAAAAATAATTCTGATTTGTAAATTTAAGAAACAGTAAAGTTGTCGACATTTACTGCACAACTCCTGCAATTCAACACCTTTAGGTGCTTTACTTTATTTCTTGAATAGATACAATACAAAAACATAAATGAGAATCTTTAATAGCAGAGATTCAATGTCTACACAAGACGAGAAGGTTACCACAAAATTTCTTCACCATGATTGTCATTAGTAATCCAGACATATATCTTGGTAGGTCCATAAATGTTTCTAAAAATGATATAATTTTTTTTCATAATTCCTGAAACTATATCAAACGGTCTGTCCAACTGACTAGTCAATGGATAATTCAAATTTGGCTTATTATTTCATATTATTTACTAAATAATTATTATATATGCATGAATTAGGCTTTGAAATCCAAATACGAAGCCAATGATATTCAAAATTTAAAATTAACATTATGGCTGGTAAACCCTTGTTTTTTGTTTTCTAGTACATGTTTTGCATACTATGGTATGGACTATGAAACCATGAGTAGGAGTATAACACAAAAATCTAAGATATTATACAATACTGAGTTTTCACTTCAGTTCAGTTCAACCCTTGGTCCTGATAATGGTGATAGATCCCCTACCCTGAGTGTGAATTCTTGTAAGAGCTGCCACTGCTTTACCTGAAATACCAAAGGCTCGAGTTGAAATGCATGAATGAGTGAGAGAATCTCCCACAGGGTGTGGAATTGGCTTTGATGGACTCATCAACATCTGCTGATTTATATCTTTCAGGGTTGTTTCTCCTTCAACTCCTCCTCTCTTCACCAACTCAAATGGATAAGCTATTTTCTTCCACTCACCCCCTGGACAACAACAAGGGACAAAAGGACACCTGAGTGAGGGAGCCACCAAAGAAAGAAAGAAAGATAAAGAAGAAGTGACACAATAAGAGGCATGGATCATGTTTTTTTGTTGTTGAAACAAGAGAAGATATGTTATTATCTAATCTCAAATTATTATGCATGATAAACCTTATTAATTTTTACAATTATTATCTTAAAACTTGTATTTTGTATCATTTCTGATCAATTATGAGAGTAAAATTATTTGCATTGAATTGAGTGTATGGAAATGAAAAGAAGATATGGTATTTATAACTGAAGCATCACTTTCATCTGATTCTCTGGATGCATAGCTCCTCTGAGCAGAATCATGCTTGATTGCAGCTCCATGTTTATCATTTTGTGATGATGGTAGCTTCATGGTGCTGAAGTTTTTATGGTCTGTAAAGAAATAATTTGCATGTCAGTGGTGGGTAAGTTTCAATGACTATCACTGCTGCCAAAAGTAGTAGCAATTGCATAGGAAAAGAAAAAGAAATGTTAGGTTGGTCATTTATTGCAAAATCTAAACTCCTTTTGTGGACATATTGAGCCTCTAGCCAAGTAGTAGTATTGTGAAAAACAAAAAACAGAGTTGAGAATAACAGCCATGAAGATTATCACTGGAGTTATTTGCCAAATCAATCAAGTTTGAAAATGAAACCAGAGCATACCATGAAGGATTTGAGCTGTTGAAGAGAATGCTGGAAACAAGTCTTTCTGATCAACCAAATATTGGGTTTTCTGTAATTAATAAGTAAACATCTTTCATGATATATACTTGACAGTAAACACTTGGGAATAACAATTGAGCAAAGGTAGAGAACATGAAACCATAGATATACATGGTTAACCTTGTGATCTTGAGAGTAGGATGGTAAGTTGTGCTGCTTGCACCAAATATCCCAACCTGCAATAACATCTTCAAGGTACCCAGTTGAAGTTTCAGATGAAAACCAAGATTCTGTGCATCAACAACAACATAAGGGCATAATAAGCAAATAAGATCATCACAAACAAATAGAAGTAGTAGTGCCAGCCAGTAATAGCATTCTTTGTAAACCAGGGAAGTCCAAAAAAGGAAACAGAAAAGGATGGCATATATACCAGGACTCAGATCTGAGTGAGAGACTCCAATGTCCAATTCCATGGAGGCAAGGCAGTGAGAAGACAAACTATTGAGGATGTAGTACTCAGCATCAAGACCCTCTTGTATAGAACATTCATACAAGTGAACAAAAGGACTACTGTGTTTCACTTTAAATTATTGTCATGGGGCCCTTGTAAACTCTGAAAATACCCACCTACCTAACCATACATTAGTCAATGCAAATCAAAATAATAAATGGGCCACATTAATTAGAGTGTTGATTATGCAATATCACTGTAAGTTGATCAAATTTTTGGTCTGATTCTATTCAGGAAGCTCTTTTAATTTAATCACCAAAACCAAACCAAAAAACATATATTAAAACATGGTTTTGGTCACCTCCAAAACATGCACCCTTTTCTATGGTGGATGCTAGAACAAGACCAACAATAACGTGACATCATAAAGGATTAAAAGGTGATGCATCTAGAAAAAAAGATTAAAAGGTCACTTCAGCTCAAGGCTTCTCTGAGATCATGTTTCTTTAATTCTTTGTCCATGTCCCAATGTTGACTGCAGAAAGGTTAGAAAGGCCTAAAGAGAGATAAGTAATTTCTTTTAAACTTTTCAACTTATGAAAATGGTTTTCAATATTTAGGTATCAGAACTATTCTTTTACAAGAGGAAGCAACCCACACAGATTTTAAAGTTGAATATATTATGGTTGTACAAAGTTGAATTAAGCACTGTGCCAAAAAAACCAGTTGAACAAGAGTTAGAAAATGGAAACAAAAGTGAACAATAGTAGGCTATTCACAAAGGAGATTCAAAGCATCACTATCTGCTTTTCTAATTTGCTATATATCTTTTTCTTTGGTATAGTTTTTCAAAGCATGCATGACAATCTTCTTTTCCTTATTCGTTTACTTCTTTTTCTTTAGTGTAGTTTTCTTTTCATCCCTGTTCTCTGTAAGACAAGGAACACAATGGCTTTTGTAGCTTCTCCTACTTCAGCCTTATTTTTTTTCTTTTTCTTTTATCTATGCTATATTCTGAAATACTCTTTATTTCTTTTCCTTAAATACTACTACTCATTCCTTTAATCTTTTATTGGGTTTATTTTTCTAAAATACTTAATTTTTCTTGAATAGTTTAAGTTGGTAAGGTAGGTGGTTATATTAGTAAGCACTGCAAGAGTAGAGAGAGTGGTTGATTTTGCAGTGATTTTCATGTGAAGATGTGAGGAAGAGAAAGGCCGAAAATAACAGGAAAGAAAAAGTAGATAAGGAAATAAATATCAATTTGACATTTTGACTTAAAAGACACTGCATAAAGGAAACAAAGAATCTTCCATTTATTATTTTCTTATCCTCAAATGTCCTATGGAAATCAGCACTGCTATTTATATACAGTTATAATAAATTGTACACAGAGGAGAAAACTATATGACAAGAGACAGAAAATTATTATAAATTACGTGATAAGATAAGTTACTAACCATTTTTTCAAAATAAGTATAAAAAATAGAGATTTTTAAGACTCAATTGTGTCCACAATGTGAAATAAGAGTCGAATACTTCTCCTATGCAACACTTTAATTCATTAATTTGCATTCTTAATGAAGGTAAATAAAATCCACGACCACCTATTCACAATTCGTTATCAATTTATTGTTTAAAATTTAGACAATTATTTTTACAATTTAATCAACATTTTTGTTGTTCTTTAAAGTCATTTTTATTGTAATACACGTTAAAATATCAATATTTTTCATAAAAATAACTTTTGATAATGCTTTTTTTAGATAATTTTTTTCCCTAAATAACATGTTTTGATAGACATAACATAATGGAAATAAAACCTTGAGTTTTATAGAATAAATTTTCACATAATATTATTATTATTATTAAAAATTACACTTTAAACTTAACTCAATCTCATAAAATATTTATAAATAAAATTTTCATTTATTTATATATTAAAAAGTATTATTATCTGATGTATTTTCAAAACCCATTACTTTTTATAATGGGTATAAGAGGATATACAGTAGTGCTTTGTGTAAGAATTATACAAAATTCAGAATAACTTTTTTTTTTTATTCTCAATAGCATATAGAATGCTTAGAATGCGTAGGTGTTTAATGAAAAGATAAAATATAAAAGATGCATATACCTTCTTATTTTTCCTTTTAATCTAACTTTAAAAAATGGTGCAATAAAATAACTAACTTAACCCTATACAAATAGAAAATTAGAGAAATATGCAATTCAAAGGCCAATATATGTGCAAAACTTCTTGGGTAGTTGAGGTTTGAAGATCATTCATTGAAAAAAAAAGCAATATAATAATGCTAACATTGAAAAATATTGTCTTGAGTATTAAAAGAAAAAAGAAAACTTTGTCTTAACTTTTCTTATAAGACTAAGAAGCGAGTCTCATTCTTATTAACTATTATACTGTTTGAAAAAAAAAAAGTTTCTTGCAAATTTATTCTCAACTCATTCATTCATTTCTTTTCATTTTCAAACCATCTCATTTCAACTAACGTCACTCTTGGCAAAATCTTCTCCTTTACTTCTAAACTGTTTCAATTGTCAATTAAATACTTAAACTCTCAATTTTTTTAAGAAGTACAAATCATTTAACAACAATAACTCAAAACACTTTACTATCTACATTTAGTTTTTTTTTTAAATGTTTGATTATTTACATTTAATTTAGTTTTAAATTTATTTATGCCAACTGACGAAGGAATCAATGATAAATGAACTCGAATATTAATTTGCTTCAGTTTCTTCTTGTTAATTTTCAACCTTTAGCTAATAATCCCACTTTTTTAATTAGTTGTTCTTACTAACACTCAAATTCTCGCAGATGATTTTGAATTTTGTTTTAATTTGTTTAAAAATAACTTGAGAGATCAGTTAACTTAATTAACATTCAAAATTTATTGACTTTTGGTGTAATAGAGAATCTATGGTGCACACCACAATCCAATCCACTACATTAGACAATTTACACTCATACTCTTTTATTTATTTGATTGAAAAAGACAATATCAATCAACAAGATCTTATTATTAATTCTATAATTCATCTTGGTAGAATTTGTTAAATAACCTTGTATTTGAGCTTAATTGATTATAGTTACAAAATCTATAGTTTTTTCATATAGATCTAATTGAATGAATGATAAGATTTATTTTTTTAATTTTAGAAGAGAATTCAATTGGAACCTAGAAGGTGTTGTAAATTGACAGTGTAAAATATAGAAAGTGAGTAAATAGTGAAAAAAACTATAAAACTAATTATAAATAAGCTTGGGTAAAATAATATTTTTGACACAATTAATTAAAATGTGAGTATTTAAATTCAGTGTTGAATATGTAGTTTCTAAATTTTTGTCAAAAGGAGGAAAATATTGCAATCTAATGTAATAGTTGACTTGAAATGGTGACATTGTGGGTCCCATGTGGAAATATTTTACGTTTTAAAAATAATTTACTCTAATATTTGCAACCTACAAATATTTATGTATGGATATATATATATATATATATATATATATATATATATATATATTATATTGTATATTGTATATTATATTTATATATTATATATTATATATTTGACAATTTGTAGAGTCTACAGTCACATTGTTCTGTTATGAAATGGAATAGGTTGTGAAAGTATCATTATAAGCACATAAGGTATTAATAGGAAATTATAAGATGATGTATCTACAACCCATTTTTTCTAAATAATGATAACTGCTTTTTAATAATAAAATATTAAATTAAGATATATAAAAAAAAAATTATAAAAAAACAGAAAATGACACTAAGTATAAGGTAAGTGAGACCATAAATAGATATGTAAAGGTGGAATTTATGTTGTCCAGGATATACATACCAGTAATGTTTTAATCATAGGTTCTGTTAGCGACAAAGAAAAAACATATATAAAGGTTGAAAACAACATAGTAGAAGAAAAATTGAAAGTAGTTTATCAAATACAAAATCGAAGGAAGAATGACGGACACAATACCTGCATGTTACGAGGTATCTATAGTTAATCCTAATCAATTCTGGAAAACTGATAAAGTCTTGAAGACAGAACTACCTGTTCTGGCCATTCAAATTGCGTTTGTTGCTGTGTTATCTCGTGTTTTCTCCATAATCTACAAACCTCTCCATCAAACTCGTCTCATCTCACAAATCTCTGTAAGTAAATAAATCTCCAAGATGTTTTGTTCATAAAGCTATTTCAAACTTTCTCATATGGGTGATTCTAACAGTAGAATGTGTGTAGGTTGGTTTCCTACTGACACCACCATTACTTGGAAGATACACGGCAATTTTTGAGTTCATTTTTCCTGTAAATGGGGTCGTCAATGTTGAGATCCTTTCCCACATTGGTCTCATTTTTTATTCATTCCTTAGTGGATTGGAGATGAACTTGAACACCATTCTACACGTGAAGAAGAAAGCTGCAAACATCGCAATTGCTGGGATCGTCTTTCCCATACTCGTTGCACCGGGGTTATATGCTCTGTTTCGAAACATTTATGGATATCATACGATGTTTCCCCTTGAAGAAAGCACAAATAACGTTTATATACTTTGGACTTTAATTCTCACTGTTACAGGTTTTCCTGTGGTAGCACATACACTTTCTGAGCTTAAGCTCCTTTATACTGGTCTTGGAAAAGCGGCTTTAACAGCAGCCATGATTAGTGACACCTATGGTTGGATTCTTTTCATTTTACTTGTTCCGTTTTCAGTTAATGGTGAAGGATCTGTCTACACTGTGATAAGCACGATAGTGTTCATTGTTGTATGCATCTTTGTGGTACGTCCAATCATTCAATGGTTTATTGATCGCAAGGCTGATAAAGACGAATGGAATGATAACCAATTACTCTTTATAATCATGGGGGTTTTAGCTTGTTCATGCATTTCAGATTTTCTTGGTGCACATGCTATCGTTGGGGCTTTTGTTTATGGATTGATTTTACCTCATGGGAAATTTGCTGACTTGGTCATGTCAATTTCAGATGATTTTGTTGGCGGGTTTTTAGTACCCTTGTTCTTTACTGGAACTGGGATGAGACTTATGTTGAGCTCGATTTTCTCCGAAGGAAGCTGGCCCTTAACAATTATCATCATATTCTTGTTGTGTACTCTAAAGATTTTAAGCACTGTATTTGCCACTGTTTTCTTTGGTATTCGTATTCGAGATGGTTTGACCCTGGGCTTGCTTTTGAATACTAAAGGCGCCATGGCGCTAATAATGCTCAACATTGCTTGGGATAGAAAGGTATTTATTGATCTATTTATTCAATTCCTTATACAAAACAATTGCAATTCAATCCATAAGTTCTTGTGACGTGTTTTTGCAGATATTTTCTGTGCCTACCTATGCCGTTTTAACTTCTGCTGTTCTTCTGATGACCATAGTTGTGTCTCCCGTCATCAATGCCGTCTACAAACCAAGAAAGAGATTTGAACAGAACAAGCTAAAGACTATTCAGAAACTAAGAGTTGATGCAGAGCTCCGAATTATAGCATGTGTTCACAACACTCGCCAAGCTGCAAGCATGAGTAGCATAATTGAATGTTTCAATCCCATGAGAGTTTCCCCTGTGCATGTTTTTGCCTTATACCTTATTGAACTCACTGGACGTGCTGCTGCTCTAGTTGCTACACATATAGGGAAGCCAAGTAGCCAACCCGGAGAACAAAACCTGACCAGGTCACAGGAAGAGTTAGAAAGCATTCACAACACATTTGATGCACTTGGAGAGGCATATGATGCTATTAGAATCGATACCTCAAATGTGGTATCAGCATACACCACTATTCATGAGGACATACACCAATCAGCAGATGAGAAACGCTCAAGCTTAATTCTTCTTCCATTTCATAAACAACTCAGTTTAGAAGGTACTCTAGAATTAACCTGTGTTGTATACAAAGATATCAACCAAAATGTGATGCAAGGTGCTCCTTGCTCCGTGGCTATATTTGTTGATCGTGATTTTGGGCCAGTTCCCAAAACGAACCTTCGTATTTGTGTTGTCTTTGTTGGGGGCCCTGATGATCGTGAAGCCTTAGCTATTGCATGGAGAATGGCAGGACATCCAGGAACACAGTTATCAGTGACTCGAATGGTTTTGTTGGATGAAGCAGCAGAAGTAGATGCTTCAGTTCAGGAAGAAGCACAAGGGATATTATCTGCTGTAATAGATACAGATAAGCAAAAAGAGTTAGATGATGAGTATATAAGCTCATTTAGACTTACAGCGGTTAACAATAAAGATTCAATATCCTACTCAGAGATTGATGTTCGTAGTGGTGAAGGTATTCCTGTAGTCCTCCATGAGATAGAAAAGATTGGTTGTGATCTTTACGTAGTTGGACAAGGGAATTGTAGGAACTCTAAGGTGTTGTCAGATTTGCTAGAGTGGTGTGATTGCTTAGAACTTGGAGTTATAGGGGACATTTTGGTGTCAAATAATTTTGGTTCACGTTCGTCTGTGCTAGTTGTTCAACAGTATGGATATGGAGGAATGGAATTTGGAAATAATCTTAACCAGAAGGCCACTAATAAAGCCACATTTGAGTCTGTTCCCTGAAGACAGAATAACCATGAAGGTTTGCAATGAACAGATGTATATACATAAAATTGTTTGGTCAAGTTGATGTATGAAAGTTCAAGAATCTTTCAGGAAATGCGAGGTTTTGTTTTATATTGAAAAATGTTGTTGCCTATCAATTGTTGTTGGTACCATGATAATAAAAACACGTCTCTTAAAAACTTGTACTTGCTTGGGGGATCATTGTAGAACTAATTCGCCACTTTAACATTTGAAATTTTTTAAGTTAACCAATTAAATCTTTTACCATGTTCAAGTTTTCAAAAGTTGTAGAAGTTACAGGCTACCCACTCTATTTATTTTTCAAAAATTACATAAGAATTATGAATTATTTTTTTAATTTGTATAATGATTAGCCTACATAGACACGCAATAAGTAAAATTTAACAAAAAAATTAAATGAAAATGTTAAAACAATAATTTTGTTTTAACATTTCATATATGTTAAATAATTTTGTTAGAACATAAGCTTCGATCTACATCAATTAAATATGTTAAACTTAAATCTTTTATGAATAAAAAAAATATATTATTGTCTAAGCATCTAAAAAGTTATTATATTAATTATTATCATATTTTAATTTAAAAAATAACATAATAACATAATTGTTATTGTTCCAATCAATAACATTGAAATATAGTAAATTTTTGTTGTTGTGGACTAACCACACTCTCCATCGTTGATCCACATGAGTTGTAAATTGTTTGAATTTGAAATAAGTATAAGGAGATCAATAAATTAAAATACTTAATTCATTACATTCTTTTTCCTATGAGTTAGACTTGCATGATTAATTTATTACATACTTTTTTTTTCTATAAGTTAGGTTTGCATGATTTGTCTTGCATTTTCTTCGCTAATAATAGTGGTTTTGAAATAAACTCTATAATTTTAGAAAATTATTAATAAATGTTAATTCAAAAGAGAAAACCTAAACCTATTTTTTTATATTTTAGAAATAAAATGGAAGGTAGTATATAGTTCTTCAAATCCATTTTTTTTAAGATAAAAACTAATTTCTAGTTAATGAACACATAGTGTTCATTAAAATTTAAAAGTAGGAAAATTGAAAACTAATTAGCAGATATACAGGAAGATTTTCTAATTACAGATTTTCTATCCGCAACAAATTTACTTTTCTTCTATCTATTGAGCTTTCATCGTCATTAATTCAATGATAAAATTGGTACCATCCAATTTTATCATCCCCATAACCCTTTATGTTCTATTATGGGAATTTTATATTTAAAGGTTTATGTTGTTCAGAAACTTTAACCTCCTGTTTGGATTGGACGAAAACCACATATTTGCTATGCAGCAAAAAAGAAGCTAAAAATATGAAAAGAAATATAAAAAAAAATCAAGAATATAACAAACTTTTATTCAGAACAGAAAAAAATACAACGAAATTCGTGATTATATAATCATTTTTGTTCTCGCGTTCTTTGCTAAAAGCGAAAGGTAGGGGATTTAAATAGGGAGTGCAAATATCAATTTCCCTCTCGTTTTCTCTGTTATCCAGACTTCTCGTGTTTGTGAATCTGTGGTTCATGGGGCCATGGCCCAGCCCATTGTACGTTTCTCTGTCTCAGAAATTCAGGGCAGTTTCTTCCTGCACCCCTACGTTTTTCTTCCTGCATCCCCATAATGTAATGCAAAGACAAAAATATCCCTATTATTTTTTAAAAATTCCAAAATACACATAAGACTCACTACTCTTTCTTCTTCCGGACAATGCAATTCGGTAATTTTACAGAATAGGAAATCCGCATTTATTTTTTTGCATTCTGGATTGGTGAATCCGGTAATCTTCCGGATCCATCAATCCGTAACAAAAATTAGACTTCCGGATTAGCAATCCAGAAATCAACAAGTTGCTTTCGAAACAAACCTTTATTTGAAAAAGAACACGAATCACTTTCGGATTGATGAATCCGTAGCACGCTCCCAGATTGATGAATCCGTAGCACGCTCCCAGATTGATGAATCCGGTAACCTAAACAACTCTAATTTTTTTAAATAAAAGATGAAGGTCAGTTTTGGGATTTACAAAATTGTGGGGTGCAGAAAGAAGAAGCCGAAACTCAGTTGCTTTTGAGAGTGTTTCTTCCTCCACCCCGACAAAGTTGTTCCTGCACCCCATTAAATGGATGAAAAAGACCAAAATACTCCATCTAATCTGGTCTCATTCTGAAAAACATATTCTAGAACATATTATATAAGTTAAGGAAATTTTATTCTAGAAATCTTTTTCAGAATTTTATTTCTAGAATTTCTGGAAAACGTTTTTCAGAATACACATATAAATTTCGAAAAGGGATGTTCGAAAAAATTCTGGAAAAAACTGATCAGAAAATCATTTAAAAAAAGAGAGGATAAAATTGTATTTTCAGATATTGATGGGGGTGAAGGATGAACTTTGTCGGGGTGGAAGAAGAAACACCTGCTTTTGATTTGATTTTGTTTTAAAGTAACCTCGTTCTTTCTCTTGTTTCCTCAGAAGTTCGGTTTCTCCAAAGCGCTTATTAGGGCTAAATGATGGAAGACTGTTAGCCATTAACGAATCGTTGTGAGTGTTATTTATTGTTAATGCTTGTTTGTTACATCAAAATTTTCACTATGCAGTGGTTGTCTAATTTAATTTAGGTAGTAAAAGGGGATAGAAAGGAAGCTTAACCTTGAACTGCAATGTTACTTGAAAATTTGTTCTGTCCTACAATCTTCCATCATTGTGAGGGTTGATTCTGTGTTTTTAATCTTTCTAAGCTCTCTCTTGTTGAGTGTTCACCTTTTTATGCACTTAATATGAAATGTTATTTATAAAACGACTGGAGTCATCTGTGTTTTCTTTATTTGTCCTACGGTTTTGAAAAAAAAAGAATCTCTAATAAACACTTTTTAATAATTAACGCTTTCTGTCTATTGCTCGTGTAGAAATTGCTTGTGATTAACTGTTATATGATCAACTGAACTTGGATAAACAGTGATGGGGAATAATGAATTGACTGGGAATTTATTGAAATAATGATTTGTTAAAGAAACAATTCATTAAAATGTTTTATGATTATTATGTTGTGATGATGTCATATAATGGAGCTATGTTAGAGTTAAAAGCTTGTCTCAAGGTAGATGATGTGCTACAAAAGCTTTTGTAATGTGAAACTTACCATTAACATGAATTTGTGTCTTGGAAAATGTCGTCATTGCATATGTTATGTTTTGCCTAATTGCAGTCAAAAGTGGAAGTTTTACTTGCTATCAGGTAGCCTGATGGCGTCTTTGGAAATAAAATCTGGTACGTTGGTTTCCTTACAAGACCTGCACCCATCATCTCCTTTTTTTAAGCAAGGAGCTTCACTCAGAATAACTGGAAAGTGAGTTCCACCTTTCAAATTACAATATATGTGTGACTTTTTTTTAATGAGATGTTTCACTGTTTAGTGGTGACAAATTGACAATGTCAAATAATGTAAGTTAATGTTAAAATTCCTTGTCTTGGTATTTTGTTGCCAATAAACACTTCAGGGATTCAACCAACATTATGTTAATTTTTAAAACCATAAATCTCGTTATGCACATATGCACATTTATATGACTTCTAGTAGTGAAGGTCGTGTGGATACTAGTGAAACTATTCTTGTAAGAATTATAATGGCATGCTAGCAGGGTGACCATAGCGGCAATTGGTGCCATGGTGTAGAGTGGGGACACCAACATTGAGATTTCTGAAATGATGGCAGTTTGGGTATGGTAAATTTACTTTCTATCATATGGATGGAATCGAAGTTACGTGAGAATGCTAAATTGCCTGATGATTTTAACCAGCTCTTGGTAGTTGGCATACTTCATGTCTCAGAGATCTATACATTTCAAAATATTAACGATTTCAAAGCTGCTATAAAAATATGAAATAGTTTCCCTCATCTCCCCAAATATGACTTGGATTGGAGTTGCTGATCAAAACAAAAAAATGACTTGGATTGGAGTGACAAGTTTCAATGTAAGATACATATGTTCAGTATCCACTTCAAGATAACAAAATTACCCTGCAAGTTATTTTTAATTGAATGTAGTTCCTCTGGATTTCATTTTCATTCCCAACATACCCACAATCTACAATAAAATACATTTTGATTATCTGTTGGTCCTTGACGATGGTTTTAGTTTGTTAACTATGACGTATATTAGTGTTCAGTTATGAAACCTGAACACACTTTTTGGTTGTGATTCACTTCTTTAAAGTCTACCATTGTTGTAATTCATTGTAATAATGTATTGTACTAAGAACTATTTTGTGAGAATGCAGCATCTCTGCATTCATGGGTCACTCTGTGAGTGGCATCTATAAATCTTTTTATCTTGATGTGGCTGCATAATTGGAGGGTACTACTAACATACAGTATAGGTTTAATTGCATTTCTGGTTTTTCTAGTTTCACAAAAATTCAGTTTTGGTCCCGCTAGTTCCTATTGCAATAAAAGCACCTGTAGATTTTAAATTGATGCAATTATGTTCACTTGTTAGATTGCTGTTAGCTTTGCAATAAGGGTCGCATGATATTATTTTTTGCTGACGTGACAATCAGCACAAGACTAACTTGAATTTAATCACTTTGAGAGCTATCTTCAACTGAAGCAAGGGGGTTCAAAACTGAATTTGGTAACAGCATACTGAACCATGTAATATACTTCCTAATAATTGAAAACAGTTCATATCTATAGGGATATTTAAATTCCTTATCTAATTGTCTATAACTGCACTACTGGTACAACTTGCTGTATGATTTCATTCTGACAGAATAAATTTCTCTATTATATATCTTTTGGGGTTGTTGTTGCCATGCCAGTGATTAGTGATGGCAGTGAAGCGTCAGTCAATAACTTGTGTATAGCTTTCCATAGGTTACGTGAATATTCTGTAGAGGCGGGCGTAGCAACGATTATTGATGGCGATGACATTCTAAAAGTTAGTACCGAACATCTGAGGGACCTTAGCTTTCAAGTTGGCTCTGTCTACCAATTCATTGGTGAACTCCTTATCCAACCTGATAATGAGGTATGCTCTAGTCAAGATTTGGAAGAAAAGGCTCACCTCTCCGTTTTCTTTTGCAAACACACATGCATAATGTGCTTTGTAATACACATTCACTCACATCATGGACAACGGTCTTTATAAGACGATTTGAGCATGCTTCTTTTTTCCTTGTTAGGTAATTTTGCAAGCACGTGTTGGTAGAAACGTTGATGGGATCGATCTCAATCTTTACCATCAGTCCCTGATGCTTTTAAGACAGTTTCAAGCCAATCATTTAAACAATCCAGAAACTGCGTAGGATTATTTGCACGCAGAAGACTCCATGCTAATATTAAAACGTACTCTTCTCATAATACAAAAGAAAGATGGAAATTTGCTCATAAACTTTTGTATAGCTATCCACATGTTTGTTGTCACATAGAGATACTGAATGCATATGCATTTCTATGTGTTTTCAGATAAAGACGTGGTTTTCTGCACTCTACAATGTTCTTCATGCAAACAGAATCTTAACAATGTTCATGATGGCATTTCATTTTATTTTATTCTGCCTTTCTTTCAGCTGCAAATGGGGCATGACATCATAGAGCTGTTAAGTATTAATTGGGCTTAGCTGTGCATGCTTCACGGGGACATTTAGTTTTTCATGTGACGCTATGCAACAAACTTTTGGCCACCCCTGACTTTGCAATCGGAAATTGAGGCAAGGGAGAGGGAAGGGTGGTGGAATATTCAAGGAAACATGAGATATTTTAATGCATCTCATCTGTCTCTTTTTTATGCTGCATCACTATTCCAACATCTCTGGCATATGAAAGCTACATGGTCCTACATTTTCCATTTGTGTGGGAAAAATAGCAGTGCCAATTATCTAGTTGGTAGGCCCCGTCACATAAATTTAGTGGTAGCGATTGACGTTGGAAGGAGGTTATATTCCATGTGCTACACAATGTGATGAAATGGCACAACTCTACATATTTAGTTTTTACGTATTATTATCCACCACTCCACTGAAGTTTGGGTGTTGAATTTGCAAGTTATGCAATGATTTGAAGATGAATATGCATATCTACCATGTAATGATGGAATATATATCACTCCATGTTCATTTGATTTTGAACTTTATTGAGCACGCGCTTGGACAAATTTTATGTCCTTGAAAGCTCCTCAGTCTTTTTTATATAAATACTCCACTTGTATTTTAAGCGTAAAACTAACGTTATTGTCTTCGTCAAACTATGTGGACCCTGTCTATCCATTATTTGGTGTTAATTGTTATATTTAGGGCATCTTTGATAATTTTTTGTAAGTAATTTTAAGAAAATATAAAAAGTAAAATATCATTTTTTAAGTAAATATTAATTCATGCACAAATTAAAAATCTACGAGAAGGTTTTTTTATTAATCATTATATGTAAAGTTAATATTCTTTTAGTCTATAAAAATATTATAGAGAAGCTCATGATTCTTAATATAGGGGGAAAATTATTGTATGTGTAAGGAGAGTTGTTATTATTATGGCTTTGGCATTAGGCAAAAGTGGGGTCGGTGCATCCACATCCACTGAGCCGAATAAATTATGAGAAATTGGATATTGTTTGTAATGGAAAAGCAGCCACAAAGAGAATGAAAGCATTAACTTTGGTTCCATCTTTTACATAGTAATGTTAGATGATTGCTATATGATGGTGAATAAACGTGCAGCCACCATAAGGTAAAGTCCATGGGCGCACGCGAGAATGAGTTTTCTCGTATTAAATTTATGGTAAAATCATACTCTTAACTTTTCTTTTTGACAATTTCCTCTTCATTTTGTTTTTTAAGGTTTCTTATTAGTATGAACACAAGACACTCCTTCATTTTGAGTCTTGTAGTCTTTCTCTCTTGAAACATCATAGTTACCAAACACTAGATTTTTTTTCTCCACACTTTTGAGTCCTCATAGTAACAATCCTTTCTATCCAAATTCTGAGTTGGGTCTAGGAAAAAAAAAAAAAAAAAAAAAAAAAAAAATACACTTAATAATTTAAGAGTAAAAATAGAAATTAAATTTAAAAAATAAAATGAAGTATTTTAAATTATATTTAAATATAAAC
>Ga0123342_1002770_pt1 | contig 28855 bp, 9 predicted proteins | sample Turbeawhitnodule_FD_89960 | JGI IMG/M metagenome (GOLD analysis project Ga0123342, IMG submission 89960) | Root nodule microbial communities of legume samples collected from Mexico - Turtle bean Mexico white nodule | ecosystem: Host-associated > Plants > Roots > Nodule | place: Mexico: Nepantla... | reverse complement strand
TTTTCAAACTTTCTCAAAACACCTAAGTATAAACAATCGGTTGTTTCAACTTAGTTTGAAAAACATTTTACTTTGATAAAGATTGAGATGCTAATTGCTTGAGATTTAATCTAAGGGTGGATTACAATATTAAACAGAACAAAGCTTAAACCAGCACATCAACACACAACAAAGCAGAGGCTTCAACATCCTTCAAAGGATTTGGATTCTTCAAAACATTGAACACCACTTGGTTCAACACCATAGACGTGCAAGATTGAGAGGAAAACACGATTGAGAGAATGGTAATCCAATTCGGAGAATAAGAGGTGTTAGAAACCCTAGAGGAGGCAATGTCAAAGAGAAACATCCGGAATCTTCTTTTTCTATCTCTCCATGAGAAAAGAAAAAGATGTGTGGCCAATTCTATCCTTTGGGATTGAGAGTAATCTAGTCAAACTCTTATGTATTGAGGTGATGTTTAAACATAATATTCTGCTCTTGATTGATGATTGGTATTATTGTTTTGTTTGTAATGCTTGGTTTACCATGATCTTGAAATTTAGATTTGACTGGAAAGTACTTCTAAGTTTATGACCAAAACAATAATGCTTAACATATTTGAATGCTAGGAATAGATTTGAAATGTTAATTGCTATCAACGTCTGATCTTAATGATAAAAAGTTTTTATAAATATGCGAAGAATCGATATTTGGGAGACATCTTAATAATTTTATATGTGAGGAATTGATATAAATATTTTTTATACAAACAATATTTTTTATATCAATATCAATCAAAGGGCACAATATTGTCATACTAATCAAAATACAAAAGAGTGAGAAAGATGAACCCCAATCCCTATTTTTCCAATTGAAACAATAAACTCTTTGACTTGTTTTCTTTTTAATCATTGCCATCATAACAAACTCAAACAAACTTTATTATTTTGTTTTCTATTTAGTGAATCTTTTACTTGATTATTCAATTATTTCTTGTAGGTTCGATATCCGTCCTTAGAGACAAATTATTACTTCTGACAACACGGTGCACTTGCGTAGAAAAGTCATCAATTGGTTATTGTGCAATTGATAATGTAAATTATAAGTTTTAGATTGAAATGTGTCGATTCTTTTGTACCAACTACACTTGGAGTTCTTTTGATGGGTGTTTTTTTTTTCCGAAGACTTAAAGGTTTCCTTTTAAAATTTAGCTTTTTTTTACCATTAATATTTAATATGTGACATAACTTGAGACTGACCTTTTCCATGTATTATGAAAATTTCAGAGTAATGTTGCAAAGACTTCTCAATTATTCATTCATAGGTTCTATGATGTGTTGCCTTATATTGAATAAGTCTCCTATGAAATAAAAGGTCAATTATAGAAGTAGGATTGTTGAATAAAGTGAATAAAAATATTCTAGAAAGCTTTTTGTAATACAAAATTGTTAGATGCTAAAAGGGGTAGTCTAATAGTTTTAGAAATGTCCATAAATAATTTCAAAAAATGTTTTATTAGATGAACTAGGGTTTATACACATGTAATAGAAAAGACAATGAGCACTTTGTTTTTATACTAGTTCACCTTAACTTAATCTGTGTCTAGTTCTTCTTTACTAGTACAAAGGTTCCATTAATCAATTAAGATTACAAGTATTATTTATTGTCACTTGCTTATACATGAGTGCACTAAAACTACTCTTGACTATCCCTTTATCCCCCACCTGAGATAAGGAACAAGTACATTATATCACTCTTGGGCGAGTACACTATGTCACTCCTGATAAAATATACAAAGTCAATCCTAACAATACATTTTTTTAATGTTTATAAGGAAAACTCTCAATGAGAGGATATACAATCTAAACACTCATTGTATTGTAGTTTAACTCAACAAAAGTGAAGGATTTACAAAGATATCTCACATTAAAGTTGTCTTACATTCGATTTTTTACATTAAGCACTTAGAAACTTAAAAATAATTTTGCATGCACGTCTCATATAGTTTGTGTGTTTTTTATTAGGTCCTACATGAATTTTCTTGTATTTATAAATTTATTAAAAAGGAAAGTTGCAACTTTTGTGCTTTTCTTGTCCTTTGTATTAGTGCTTTTCAAAATATGCTTCACTTTCTACTTACAATTTTCACTGTTACATTTAACATGCATGGTGAATGACACCTTTTTCACTAAATCTTGTTTTGTGGTTCTAACAAGTCAAAATTTAGCAAACAAAAATTAGGAATTAGGTTCGTTGTGTCAAAATCATCCTTGGGAAGTGAGTTAACTTGTTTTAAAGGTATACATTCTCAAATTGATAATGTGTCTTGTGATTTTCATGTGTTTTCCTTGTCAATTGATTATAACTTGTATCTTATCTTCTCACACAAGGCTTCATCTATTTTTTTAGTAGTTTCTATTATCTTTAGCTCATGTTTGAGGACTTTGTCTAATCCTTGCCCTCTTGTGTATAACACGTTGTTGGACTTGTGTCTATTCTTCATGTGCTTGTTTTGACACTTTTTAAAGACCTTTTCTATGTTTTCAACGTATTTAGTTTTTTCTTAGACTACATTTAAGGCTACATCATATATTCTTTGTAAGACTTTGTTTGGTTTTTCAGTCTTAAAGATTTGTATAATTTTTTGCACATTAAATATCATTGTTAGACACATCAAAATATGATATTTTTTTTTTCATCAAAACCATGAGTTTCATTTACAATAAATTTAGACTAGTGTCTAATCATGTGAATTCTTGTATAGGTCTTAACATCCTATTCTCAGAGGATTTACTTTGTTAGTTACAAACTATGATCAATTTAGAAAAATCTTCAAAAGAAGAGATATAAAACCTTCTGGAAAGCCATTGAACTTGTCCAAGGTAGTTCCACATAATGTTCTCACCAATATTTTTCAACGTGTATTATCTAAACCTCAAATTATCAACATTTGAACGCAAAATGTTTTCAAGTGACAACTCAAATCTTGGAATTGAAGAAATCAATTTTTGAGACCATATAATGAGCTAGAACGGGTTCATACATAACCACTGTTGAGAAGAATTTAAAATCTTGTTGTTCCATTAAGGGTTTGAACTATACTCTTTTAAAGGTAACCATTTGTACCTTCAAATATAGGTGCAAATTTTCTTTTTTGTGCCTAACTATTTGCATGCCTTTAGCACATTGGCTTGATTGCTTATTTTCCTTTCATAACTCTTCTTGAGTCATTATACAACATTAGCCCTTTAACAAACTTCTTTATTATTTTTGTCATAAATCATTCATGTTATCCATAATTTGCTATAATCTAGTAGAATCTTCCTTTTTGTTCTCTTGTGTTGTTCTTTTTTTTAGATCCTCACATTCTCTCATGTCTTTCTTTGAAGAAAAAAACTTTCTAAAGTTGTATGACTAATTTTACCTAAATCTCATAATGGACACCAAAATGTCTTGGAGAAAGTTCATTAATGTATATTAAGAATCTAGGCAGAGCACCCAATATATTTTGTCTTGTTCTCTTAGCATATAGTGTTTTATAACCTAAAATGAGTTTGGTCAATTGTCCCTATTTTTAAAGAGTTACTTTTAACTTCTCTCCCTTTACTCATGTGGTCGTGAACACCTATACGAGTAACAATATATCACCCATAATACCTCGTTCTTTAATAAAGTCTAAGACATCACACCGAACTATACTAAGTCTCCAACCTAAGAAATGACAATGCGGGCTGACCCGCTTTGCATAGGCCCGCCCCACGCTAGGAGTGCAGACTCATTTCACTGGCCCGCCCCGCATAAGAAGTAACCCACCCTACTGTTTGTCCGCGTGAGCTGCGGGTTATGCGAGACGGGCCAAAACATATTAGCGGGATAAAATAGTGAGTCTACCCTGCCCGCATAACCCGTCCCGCTAGGGGTGGCAAAGCGGGCCAGCCCGCCCCGCGCTTGGCCCGCAAAAATGCGGATTGGCCCGCCCCGCAAAGTTATTGCGGGCTAGAATTCTCAACCCGCCCCGCATAAGAGTTGGCTCGCGGGTTTGCGGGCCAGCCCGCATTTTTTTTAAAATTAAATATTTTTATTGTTTTTTACATTTTGTTCTTAAAAAATTGTCAAATTAAACCTATATATTTGTTACTGGTACACCTAAATTCTTTTTCTTCTTTTTCAAACATAATCAAACATCAAAACATTAAACATTAAAATAAATATCAAATATCAATATTCTTCCACTTCCAAAACATTAAAAATAACTAATTCCAAAACATTAAACATAAACATTAATTCAAAAACATTATTGACGCGATTGTGTTGTGTTTCTTTCTTTGAAATTTTGTGAAAACCTAATTGCATTGCCTTGCTGCTGCTAAGTGCCAATTTTTTTTTTCTTGTGGGTTAGCAGGTCAGCCCGTCCCGCCCCGCGCAGGTTGCGGGCTAATGCGGGTTAGCGAGTTGAAAAGGCCAGTCCGCCCCGCATTTTTTACCAACGGACCGCGGATCAACCCGCACGGCCCGCTCTGCTTTGCCATCCCTACGTCCCGCATTGTCATCTCGATGAGGTTAAAATGTCCCAAATAAACAACACCCTAAATGATATATAATGTTCTAGAAGCCATATTTAATAATGAGAGTGAAATATCTTAGATCCATATCACTCAAATAATATAATATTCATAATATTGGTTTGCTCATAGGACGAATCTTAATTTCATAATTGTAATCAATATATAAACTATTGGGGAAGTGAATGAGAAAAAAATGACCTCGTAAAGTTTTCTAATCAAACAATAGAGTTTTTTTTAATGTAATCATCATGGCCCCTTATTTAGATACCAAATATTTAATAATCTAAAAAACAATATAATAATTAGATAATTAGATAATTGCAATCCATAAAAAAATTCCCAGTCCTAATAATTGAGGCTTGCAATGAAATTCTGGTGCACATGCATGCCTCACGACATGTCTAACATGTCCAACCACTGCACTTTATATGCAAAAGCCACTCATATCACACCTTGTAATAATACAACGTGCCAACCCAAGTATTAGAGGCTAAGTTCCATGGCATTATACCAGTTGGGTGCCTCAAAAAGTCATTTGGAGTTTTGACATATGAAGCCATTGCTGCTGATTTTTCTACTTCATTTGCAGGGAAAGTAGAGCACTAAGCAAGTTTGGTGTATACACACCACGTGCAAACCACTCATACCCTTATAGGCTTCAAAGTTTAACATGTTTCTTGGTTTGGCACATGGTTTCTAGTATAACTTCACTATCATCATTCAACAATGTCTTGAGACATTTTGCTAATCTCTTGTCCCCATCAACTTCATAGGTGAGACAATGATTACTTTCGACCACATTAATTCCTTTCTGCCTAATACTATTCCACATCATAATCTAATTTAGATATCTCATCTTATAAAAAATCTAACTTAAATGAAATACATAAGTATAAATCTTATAATTTTATAATATTTAAATAAGTCCAAATCTAAATTTTTAAAATAGTATCAAAATTTGGTTGGTCATAATTACATACATTCCAACTCACATTTTAAGAAAAAATGCGCATATAGATTGATAATGCAGATGACACCTACTTTATTGGAGGTTAGGGCAAATGAAATTTAATGCATAGAATGCGGCATCAATCAAAATCTGAATAAGTATTATAGTAATTATTTCAATATTTTTAATAGCTTCTTTATTAATTAATTTAAACATTGATATTACCTGTATTAAACACTATTAAAATACTATTAAATAAAAAATATTTAAAAAATAATAATTAATTATTATATTGATTAAATTAGATATTATTTTATATAAAAACTATTGATATGTAAAGTAGTTTTTATTATTAATGAAAAAAATTGTAAATTGATATCTACTTAATATTTAATTTAATTAATATAATAATTATTTATTTTTATATTTAAATTAATTTATATTTAATATTTTTTAATGAAAAAAAAAGTCAAGTATATGGTCGAACCATTTTGAAGTTTTTCAGTTTGGCTAGCACAACCTCGTCTCTATATAAATTCAACCAACCCATATGTTGCTCACGAAATGAAGAAAACTTGGATTTCTATTCTGAATTAGGGTTGTCTACGAGAATTTGGCAAAGTTCGATCAATTCCCACAAGGCTTCTTGGTAAAACGACTTATTAACGAATTAAAAATCAAATTAGTTTAATATAATCCTATCTTTCAAATCTATTTCTATATAAATGAAAAAAAAAATACTAGCAACATTATCTCTATATACTCTTTTGAACTCATTTTTTTATTGGTTAAAGTTTATTGAAAAATACACTAAATAGTTCCTACAACTTTTTAAAGCAACACTAAAAGTTTTTCATTCAATTTTTTTTTTTAAAAAGTACTGATATCTTTACTTTTAAAATGAGAATTTTTAAAATGTGTGAGAAAACAATTAAGTTATTAACAAGAATATCTTTACGTTTTTTTTGTAAAGAGTAAGAAAAGAAAGAAAAACAATAAAAAGAAAGCCGGCTTACAATCTCAAATGAACTTATAAGTATATGTAAAAAAATGAAAAATCAGAAAAAAATACTAGTAATACAATAAAAATAAAAATATTAAATATTAATATGTAAGATATTTCATTTTTAAAATTGTTAAATAAATGGTTTAATTCATGAAATGTTATATATTTAGTTGTAAAATACTAATAAGAAAATAAAGTTAGTAAAGAGAGAATGTTATATTATTTAAGTGACCAACTAATAAATATATATATATATATATATATATATATATTTTGTTTTAAGATAAATCGAGTAAGTGTTTTTTATTAAGCAATAAAATATATATTGAATAGGAATAATTATGAGTGTTTGATAAGTTTCATATTCTAGTAATATTTCATATTAAAATAAATATATTTATGGATATTTATTGTTAAAATAATTATAATTTAACTCTTAATTTATGAATTTAAATTTTGTACATATTTTGTGATTATAATATGAATAAGAACGATATTTCAAATTTGTGTTAATTTCAGAATTTTAGAGGAAAATGGAGATGAAATGGATAAATGAGAATATACAAAATAAAAAGGGAAAGTTGGAACGCTGAAACACTCTTGCAAACTCGCTTAAGCCAGAAGCCTTCCAGAGGAACTCACCCAAGCGAGCTCAATCTCGCTCAGGCTTGTAATGGCCTGGATCTTCTTTTCTTGCTTTCCATGCTTGTAATGGCCAACATGAGTGACTAATTCTGCCCTTTAGGATTAGAAGTAGTCTGTTCAAACTCATATATTGAGGTGATATTTAAGTATAATATTTTGTTCTTTATTGATGATTGGTATTATCATTTTATTTGTAAAGCTTGTTTACCATGATCTTGATTCTTAGATATGACTGAAAAGTACTTCTAAGTTTCTGACCTAAATGATAATACTTAAAATATTTGAATGATAGGAATATATTTGAAATGTTAATTGCTATCAACATCTAATCGTAAGGATAAAGAGTTTTTATAAATATGTGAGGGATCAATATTTAGGATACTCTCTTAATAATTTTATATGTGAGAAATCGATATAAATGAATTTTATATGAGCATTAACATCAATCAAAGGATAAAATATTACTATGCTCTTCAAAACACAAAAGAGTAAGAAGGATGAATCTCAATCTCAATTTCCCCAATTGAATCAATAACTCTTTACTTTGCTTTCTTTACAATTTTTGCAATCATACACAACTAACTTTCAACAAACTTTATTATTTTGTTTTCTATTTAGTGAATCTTATACTTGATAATTCAATTATTCCTTGTGGGTTCAATATCCGTCCTTAGGGAGAAATTATTACTTTTGACACGATACACTTTCTGTAAAATAGCCATCAGTGTTTCAATCCTTGTACAAAACAAAAAAGGAAACAAAAATAAACATCTAGTTGGACATAACATCTCATAAAAATTGTCCCATCACATTACATCTAAAATCGTAGACAGAGAAAGACTCCTCTTAGCTCTTACAAAATATAATAGGTTGCTAAGATATTACAAAGTATAACATATTAGAAGGGTGTTAGACAGTGACCTGTAGCAGCACATAATTTGCTTAAGGAGATAGTCCAATTGCTTCGAATCATTTCCCATGGCTTGGCAAGATATAAACAATACTCAGACAAGATTCATCCATAGTATCCCACATTAGATAATAGACACAAGCCCAACACAACAATCAAAACACAGAGAGCATAAAACAAAGGTCACTTAGAAGAAAGGAAAATGGATTTAATTCTAACCTGATATACGTTTGATGCACTCTTGGGGATATAGGCACCAGTCAAAATAGGTGAGTTGTGCTTTTGGTATTTTATTTATGATCCAAACCCCAGGCCTTCACTTATGCATCATTAAAAATATGCTCATAGTCCACCAGTAGGCACCCCTAAACACTACCTTTCCTGTGCACCCATATTGACATGTTAGTTGACACCCACATGGTCTTCCAAATCTCAGTACCTTGTTACACAAACTTAGTACATTAAACTAAACTAAGTGTTCCCTATCATTGTTATGATTGACTGATTTTATACCAACCCACACATCATACAATTTCCAAATCTTCCGAATAACTTTGCATTGAAAGAAAAGATGTTGGACTGACTCCTTTTCCTCCCCACACATAACACACAAATGATTAGTGACATTTACTTCTCTATTTTTCAGATTGTCCCGTGTGGCAATTTTATTGATCAACAATTTTCAGGTGACATGTATTGTTGAAGGCATAGCCTTAATGTTCCATAATTCATCCAAATTGTCATCTTCATTTTTCACCCATGTATTCCAAGTTTAATGCACGCCAATTTGACAGAGTACATGTTAGTTTCGTTTACCTTACAAATCCATGTGCCCTCTTTGCTTTCATGGATAAAACATGTCTCCTAGTCGTCCATAAACATCTTCACTTGGTCTTTCTCTCATTCAAACCACTCTTTATGCCATTGGAGCTTCCACTCCCTACCCTCTCCCCTGCTAAACATGGTCATATTCCATAGTGAATTTTCTTTTTGGCAAGAATTGGCATACAAACTAGGATACTTATCCATTAGAGATGTCTCACTTGCCCAGTTGTGTTACCAAAACTTTATTTAGTTCCCATTTTCTCTAGACCAAGCTAAATTATTCTTAAACCAATTATTGTTTTTCCTTTTTCCACACGATTTCCTCAATTCCTTCCACCACCAAGACTCAAGATGATTTTCCATACTACTATTTATGCTTCTCTAAGACCCATACTTTGACTCTAACACCTCTTTTGCATAACCCATTTGTTTTGTCTCTAATCTCTAGCTCCGTTTTCCTATATTAAATGTATGTCTCTTATCCCCAACCATCCTTCCTCTTTAGATTTACACATATCCCTCCACTTAATCCATGATATTTTCATATTACTATGCCCCCAACCCCAAATAAACTGTCCCTGAATTCTTTGAATTTCAATTCTAACTTTTGAAGAAAATTTAAACATCGATAAAAAGAGCAGAGGTCTCGCTGTGATAACTGACTTTACCAATGTTATTTTACTAACGAAGGTCGGTTTTTTACCTTTCCACTCTGTAAGCTTTTTTTTATGTTTTAGATTACAACATTCTAAAAATAAATTTTTCTATGATTTCCCCCAACTGGATTATAACATTCAATTTAAAATCTATTCATGCGGTTGTATAAATTACTAAAGTATTAAAATGGTATAAAATCAATTAGTTGATCTGATTCACTACTAGTTTGATATTAGATGTGAAATAAGACCTGATCTACTACCATGATCCATTTAAACAAAAATGTGCGATGAACCAGACTAACTAACCAACACACCTAAAATAATTCAACACGACCATATCCACATGTTATACTTCACTCATTAAGCTTTTCAAAACTCCATAATTCACTCAACACTCTCATAAGAGTCCCGATTGAGATCACACACTCCACACTACATTCATGTACACCAGATTCACACATAACCCTCCTCACTCATTCAATGACAAAAGATTATATGTTAAGCCCCTAAAAGATTTTATGAAATCTAGACGGTCTATGAGTCATGTCTTTAAGTCTTGATGATAACAAAAACTTTTTTTCAATAAATAATGAAATGAATTAATCCGAACATCTAAGGGATGTCCCAATGCATTTAAAAAAACCAAAAGTACATATGCAAGCAAAAATGAATACATACCATGCATCATTCACAAAAAGTATTCCTATTCAAAAAACAAACAACCAACCCAACCTATATTTCCAAAATGGATTGTTTGAACACTAAAAGGAAAATACTTGTAGGTTTGGCGAGTTGAAGTCTTATAGTACAAAGTTTGAAACCTTTCATTTATTCTTGTTAGTATACTATAATGTTAATTGTGCTAACTAGCATAAATGTTGAATATGAATTTCCTCTATAGATGTTATTCATGTGCCTTCAAACGTTTCTTAGATTTGTTATGTTGTGGTCCTACATTGATCTGGTCTTAGAGTATTGAAATTCACCAGAGTTCTATAATAGTGCATACCTCAAATAGGTGTAAAAATCGTATACAATGTTTGACATTTTGTTCAATTCATATTTGTAGTTGTAAGTAAGTCCATATCCTTGTTCTCTCAAAACAAAAAGACTACCAACTTCCCTACATATCTTGCTTAGACCAGTGTGATATTTGTGAGGACAACCAATGAATCATCAAAACAGTTAACATGCCCATTATAGATTTTGGGCAAAACCTTATAATTTAACAGTAATTACATTATAGATTTCAAACACATTATAAGGTTAATACACCAATCAAAATATAAAAACTAGAAGATTTGTCTTTACATATAATCCATGACCATAGATGTAGCATTCTTGAACATTATTATATTATTCATTTGTTTCCCGATTCCCCTAATATGGAAGTCCACATACAACCCTACACTCAATTTTTTTTTATCACTCTCCATGCTAGAACCTGTGTTGAGGGGAGAGCTTTTATCTTCCAGTAATTTCCATATACTTTCTTTTTCTTCAACAATTGTATCATTGGGAAGGATATTGTAAGCTGATTTGACTATATATACACGTGCCTCATCTTCTTTCCACAACCATTTATCTTCCCCTTCCTCGTAAAAAGTTATGTTATCTAACTCTTGCATCAAAATGTTTATTTGGTCAGATTGCCATTCAAACCTCCTTCTTCTCCATTCCAAAGTCCACTTCCAATTGTTATTTTTCCAACTTCCTGCATCATGTAACCTTGCATCCTTACACGTAGAAATGGAATATAATCTTAGGTATTTATCTTTAAGGGGATGTTTCCTACCCATTTGTCCTTCCAAATAATTATAGATTTTCCATCTCTTATTTTCCATTCAATATTGTATTCAAAACTATTTCCTCAGTCCTCCAATTATGTTATTCTCTTGATATCCCTCTACCAATGTGACTCAGATTTAGCCTCCTCTGTGTTTTAAATTCCCTCCAACCTCCATATTTTGGTTATAATATTTGTTTCCACAGTCCTCCCTTTTTCGTTCCCAACCTCTAAATCCAATTTCTAAATAGTGCTAAATTAAACACTCTTAAGTCCATAACCCATGTTTGAATGAATTACTTGTATATTAAAATATTTAAGCAATGTTTCTATAGTTGCAGTATTCGTTAGATGACCATCTTCTAGTGATGGGTTAGATGGTCATCGTTTAATGATTTATTAGATGGTATGTTGACTAGGATATGTGAGACTTATGTTCTTATGTTTTGATGATAACTAATTGGATGGATGCTTGTATTATGTTTGATCTAACAGTGGTTTGAAGCTGCAATATAAAGTAGACTCTTTCAGCATCTACAATTATGTTCATATTAGATGGTCTGACGATTGTGTTGACAGAGTAACAAGTTTTGATTAAACTGTTAAAAAAATCTTCTAAAATTGTATATCTATTGAAAACTCATTCAATCAAAGAGTTTTTATGACTAAAACACAAAGATTTTAATAAGCACGTATACTCTGTTCATCCCTATTTTTTGTATATATTTTAAAACTCATCTTTTCATAAATAGTTTTGTTCGAGTAAGTGTTGCAAATATATTCTTGATATATAGAAAATGTATCAAAATCTTCTTTAAATGGAAACAAATTGAATTAATTGAAAATATAAAAAATATTATGTGTTCATGTATTCATAATTACCCATATTGCAAATAATTTTGAATTGGTTTCTTAAAAATATTCAAAGTGAAAACAAATAAGAAGATTACAAATCCAAACTTTTTTGTTTTGAGCGTCTAGCTCGGAAAATATGAAAATATGAAGATTTTGTAATATCCAATCTTAAGAAAATCACATAGGAGAGAATAAAATCAAAAGATTTATAAAGAGACTAAAGGGGAGAAAGAGAGCAAGGAAGCCAAGCATCAAAAAGATATATTATGATCTTACTGAAAATATTATAGTTGCAGTGAATCTCTAATCGAGTCATAAGAACTTTTAGTTTTTGGGTTGAGTGTGAAACCATTGTAATCCTTCACTTTGTGAATTTATACCCTTGTGAGCTTTCTTTATTATTTTAGAGTGTTCGTTATTTTTCTTTTGAGTGTTCTTAATTTTAGGGGGCGGTTAAGAGGGTGTAACATGCATAGGTGTGAATACTTGTTGTAACCTAAATAGGTGAGAAATTGTTTTTGAACCAATTTATTAGTGGAAGCTCTTAAGTAATTACTTAAGGGGATTGGATGTAGCCCAATGTTGGTTGAACCAGGATAAACTCTTATGTTGATCTCTCGATTACTCTTGTTGTTCCTTATGTTTTAATTCATACTCATAAATGATTTGTTAAACGGTCCTATGAGAACATTTCTTCTATACGGTCTATTAGACGACCCGCCAAACACTCTTCTTGATAGCCTACTATTTTATTCGGTCCAAAAAAAAGTCTAAGGCTTCATTCAACCCATCTCTTTTGAAGCCAATTGTACTTACAACAATGTGTTTATCTTCTTTGTTTCATCATGCATGTCTATTTTGGGTCACCTCCCATGCATTCTACTCGGTTCCTCTCAGTATCCCTTTGTCATCCCCATGACTACTTTGCACCACAAACACAACATTTTGATAGAGCTTGTTTTTTAATATGATAATATAACCTTTAATTAGGTTATTAGGGAAAGGGTATCATGTTCAAAGGCTAATATGTCAAACATTGGACATGAACCATAACCCATTAGGTACTATTGATTATTGGTAACACGTAATAAGATACTTAGATTTTATGAATTAACTCATTTGTAGTTCCAATATTTCTATTATAGAAAACTAATATATAAGGATTGAACTTGCGGTAAATCAATTTAACTTACCAACCCATATAAAATAGTCCAACATGATTAAATAAATATGATTTAATGATATCCATTTGTTTAAATGATGATTATTACTGATTATGTTGTACAAATTATTTCCAGAAATTGTGTACGACACTAAAGACACGTATAAAGATCAAATCCAAAGTTTCCATTTAAAGTGTCTAATGGGAAATGAAGGTGCTACAATACGAGATTTGTGTAGATAGTGAGAAAAGTAAAATCAAGCTTCGATGATTAAAGATATACAAACATAGAAAGATTTCAAAAGTTCAACAAATGATCAAGATGCATTGAAATCTTCATATGAGGAGTTTCATCTACAAGCGTCTAATATGAGAAAGATGAAAAAGGAATACGAGATTTATGGAAATTTCAAGTGCAAAAGGTTTAATCTTCAACATTCAATTATCTTCGAATAAAGAGACATTTCAAAGTCAAAATATATGTTATTAAGTGATTAAGACACAAAAGATATCATCATAGCAAAAGATACCTTATAGAGTGTCGTGTTAAGAAGAAAGAGCAACAATTCAGATTCAAACAAATTACGAGTTAAGAGGATTAAAAACATCAATGTTTGTATTTATACACAAATTAAACATTTAAAATTGCAACATACATTCAAGACGTGTAAGAAACATCCAGTGCAAAAGTTTCCATATTGAACATCTAACAACTATATGATGAAGTGCATAATACAAGCTTTAATCATCATCTTTCAAAAAGTTATATAAAGACCTAGAAGGTGAAGATGAAATACACACAAATATACAAGAACATCAAGAAGAAATACAAGTTTGTGCCAATGAAAATGAAAGTGTACTTTGTATAAATTATATCTACTACATAAGAGCGTCTATTGAGTTGGGTTGTGTGTTAAACCTTGTAAATTTTTAACACAGTGAAGTATACCCAATTAGTTTAATTGTTCTATATTTTGATAATGTTTTCACATATCTTGAGAGGTTTTAACATTAAAGGGAAGATTAATATTGGTGTACATGGATAGGTTTGTACTTGTACTTAGAGAGGTTTATACTTGTTCCTGAAGAGGTGTTGAAACTCGGTGTACGTGAAGAGGTGTAGAATTCTTGTATATAGAGAGGTGTAGAATACTTGATCTACAGAGGTGTTGAAACTCGTTTAGTAAAAAGATCTTAATCGGTTTGCTTAAGTAAACTAGACGTAGCCCAAGTGGTTAGGTGAATCAGTATAAACCATCCTATGTAAAAATGATTTTTTTGTGTTGGTTATCCAGTTATAGAAGTGACCCCATAGTATGCTTACATTTCTCTTATCTTTTCTTGTTAGACACTATTTTTATTTTGTCTTTAGATTTGCAAATTAAGTTAAGGCTCCATTGACTCTCCCTCTTTTAAAACTAATTGTTCCTACACTATTGTGTCGATGTGTCAGTTTTCTTCATGTCATGATGATTGTCTATTTCTCACCACCTCCCTATTGTGTGCTCCACTTTATACTTCTCAATATCACAATGTCCTTGCTTTTGTGGACTACTATAAGTGCCAAATTTCAGTAATATTTTATATTAAAATATAGGCACTTATGAGTATTAATTGTTAAAATAAATATAAAATAATCCCTAATTTATGAATTTATACCTTTTTACATATTTTTATGATCTTTATTTGAATAAAAACATTTTATTCCCAAATTTGGTGTTAATTTCATTTTTTAGGGAAGAATGGAGATGATTGGGCTAAAGAAGAAGAATATAAGCTAAAAGGAGAAACTTGGAAGGTCCCGCATAAGTGCATAAAAAGCTCAAATCAACATCAGATCATCTCGCTCAAGCGAGCTATATCTCGCTTGAGCGAGATAAAGCCAGAGATATTGGGCCTTTTTATGTTTTATTAACCCAAACGAGCTCATCAGTGCCACGTAAGAAGTCACTTAACTCTAGCAAATTACGTTAAATAGGGGTTTTGAGGCTCAACCTGAGTGTGCACGATTGAGAGGAAAACACCATTGAGTAACTTGTAACCCAATTGGAAGAATAGAAGGTTTTAGAAGATGTGTGGCTAATTCTACCCTTTAGGATTGAGAGTAATTTGTTCAAACTCTTATGTATTGAGGTGATCTCTGAATATAAGATTATGTTTTGATTGATTATTTGTATTATTGTTTTGTTTTTAATTTTTGATCTAGAATCTTAAATCTGACTGGAAAGTATTTTTATGGTTCTGACCTAAACAATAATACTTAACATATTTGAGTGCTAGGAATAGACTTGAAATGTTAATTACTATCAACGTCCGAGTTTGATTCTAAGTTGTTTTTATAAATATGCGAGGAATCGATATTTAGGAAGCATCTTTAATAATTTTATATGCGAGGAATTGATATAAAGGAATTTTATACGAGCATCAATATCAATCAAAGGACATAATGTTACCATGCTAATCAAAATAAAAAAAGAGTGAGAAAAGATGAAACTCAATCCCTATTTTTCCAATTGAAGCAACAATTCTTTGTCTTGATTTCTTGTTAATCATTGTCATCATAACAAATTCCAACAACTTTTTATTATTTTATTTTATATTTAGTAAATATTTTACTTGATTATTCAACTGTTCCTTGTGAGTTCAATATCCGTCCTTAGGAACACATTATTACTTCTTACAACGCGGTAAATTTGCCGTAAAAAGTAATCAACCACCACTACAATTTTTTGATAGAGCTTTGTTTGGAAGATGATAATGGAGCCCTCATTGGGTTATCAATTAGGGAAGATTAAAGATCAAAGGCATTTGATAAAGGATCAAAGGGGTTTTAATTTAAGGAAAGGAAGCCATGTGGGTATTATAGACTAGGAAATAACATATTTTAGATTTCTAAATTAACTCCTTTGTAGTTTTAAATTTTCTATAATAGAAAATTAATATATTTTATATATGTTGAAAACAGAAAGTCACTGACACATTGAGAATTGAAAAAAATTGTTAATAGTGGACAAAATATTAGAAGTTATTAGATGTTAGGTATTAAATTTAAATTATAATATGTCTTAAAATTGTAGTATTGATTTAAAAGATGAATATATATTTGGTGCATTGGCTTCTTTTAGCTGAATTAGGTCAAGATGAATACATATTTGATATATTGTTTGGTTTAATTTGCTATATATAAAGAAAAAATACATAAAATAAAACAAATTTAAATAATATCACATTCTTCATCAGTTGTAACAAAAAAAATGTAAAATGTGTCGGATCTTACATTAGTTATTCATTAGATGTGGTGATTGTTGATTTAAAATGTATTATTATACATTACTTATAATTTTATATTTATTATGAATGTAACACATTTTACATCTCCCCATAACCAATGAAGAATACCACTTTTTACATGGTTTTTAACTAATGTTAAAATTTCCTTATTTTGTTTATTGGTTCAATAAACAATATGTAAAATGTCCAAAACAACCTATGTAAAAAAGTATTTGTGAATTTCAATGTTATTTTGAAATCAAGGTGTATCTAAGTTTTTTTCTAAAGTTTTGCATATAGAACACAACTTAAGTGAGATTTTAAAGGACGTATGTATATTGTATTCAATTTTTATTGCACTTTTAGAATGAAACAAAATTAGAAAACAAAAAGGATTGAAAAATGAAAGGTCAATTCACGTATTCAAGATTTATACCATCCTATTATCATAGTTCTTTGAAGATTCATATTTAAGTTTGAACAATTAACTGGTTTAATTAATTAATTTAATCAAACAAACATATTTGAAAAAAAGTATGAATCAAATAAAAATATTATTGTTTAATCTATTTTGTATACAATTATTAAATCATGATTCAATTGATTCATTATTTGATTTCTAAAATAAAAAATACAAATTAATAACTTAAAATACAAATTCAAAGTTAGAGAGAAGAAGAACAAACTCAAAGCTCAACATCAGTGCAAAAACTCAATTCAGGTTGTGTGTTCTTGATTTTGTGAATTGAATCTCAAGAATTAGAACAAGACTAAAACTGAGACAAAAAATAATAGAAATCGACAATTTCTAAACCTAGAAAACTAAACAAATGATTTGAGTTTTTTTTTAGCACACTTTTAGTCTATATAAGCTTTGTAATTAACTATACACATGTGCCTAATTATGAGCTCAAATTACAAAAGTTTAAGATAAAACAAAGAAAATAAAATTTGTACAACTTTTATAAAAAAAATAATTCAATCAATATATCCCAACTTCAAAATAATTATAAAAAATAACAGAAGACTCCAAATCAAGCAAATTATATCTTTATTTTAAACCTCTGAAAATTTAGAATCCAATAGAACAAAAATCAAACAAAATAAGTAAGAAAATGTAACATCAGTTGAAAATAAAAAATTAAAATAATCATGTTCATTGAACCCAAATAAAAAAAAATCTAACATCGGTTGAAAATACAAAATTAAAATAATCATGTTCATTGAACTCAAGAGAATGTAAGATGAGTTGAAAATACAAAATTAAAATAATTATGTTTATTGAATCCAATTTATTATAATTAAAAGAAAATAATTTAAAAACTGAAAATAAAACACATTAAAAATATTTTAATGTATAATAAAACTTTAAATGTATTTACAAAATGTCATCCATTTGTTAATTTATAGTTTGATGGTCTTTAAGGAAATGTTATATTTGAATTTTTTAAGTTATTGGAAAAGATTTGTTGGATCAATCAAAGGATTTTATTCTTACATCAAGCCAAAAGCATTACGGAGCTTTTATAACTAAGAAATTTGTTGAGCAAACTTGTCTTACTATTTAGACTTAAGTAAACATTTGGTTTATGAAAGAATTGGATTTTTTAGCTTTTGTAAAAACTATTTTTTATTTTTCTAAAGTTTAAAGTTGTTAAATTAGTTTATAATAAAAAAAAGGTTTAATTTTAATTACGTACATATATGAATTTGGTACGTGTATGACCTTGTCAGAATATAGTCATCAACAATTAGATTAGTCATGTGAACACGCAAAAGAAACTGCAAAATTCAAATTAATAGCACGAAGTATTTTTCAATCAAATGCTAGTATAAACTAAAACAAACATGATATTAGCTTATATAATAATAATAATAATAACAATAATAGTGATAATAATAAAAGTAATAATAATAAATAAATAATGAGTACTTGAATATATGATTATTATAAAGGATTTAAAAACTTCATCACCCTTACTCTTTCTTTACTTTTGTTCACATGGTATGGTATGGTAATGGTTGTGGGTTGGGTACTGCAATGAACAATAACACTTCTAAATTGTAAGTTATTAATGAAAACTCATCGAACAACAATATTTATAAGAGGATGAAAACTTAAAGCTTTGTTTAGTGACTTATTAGTATATATGAGTCCAATTGGATTTTTTTGTCTATCTTTTGTAGATCCAATGAAGAGAATAATTCTAAGATGAATGTTTGTACAAAGTATCTCAAAGAAACTTTCATATGAAAAAATACTAGAACCTTGGTCAAATAATTACAAGAATATTGGAATTTAGTTGGCTTCGGTAGAGACAAGTCATCATCATTTTAAGCTAGACTTTAGTTTAAAATAAGTAGTTTAAGATTTCATAGATCATGTATTGGATCTAGTAGCCTAGAATAACTGGGCCAAGTAGAGGAAAAAATTTGGTCTTGTATTTTGACCTAGAATAGATTATGGTTAGGGTTAAGGTTATAAACCTACATAAGATATCAATCGGGTTTCTATTGGCCAAAGAAAACCCTATGTCAATCTTGGAAGAGAGGTAGCACATCTAAAGTGTTCAACTCGTGCTTTCCACACCAAAGCATATGCTACATGTGAATCAATTTTTGCACAAAAATTAGATAGGATTCAAGTTTGAATTTTCCTTTCCAAAATGTAGATAGTTATGCTAAGTGTTCTTATAGAGTAGTGTATCTTGGATTGGTTCTTGGTTTGAAAGGTTGTTGTACCGACCAGTGCTCGGGCGTAGTTGGCCGCTAGTGGATGTGGGACCACATAAGTTGGGTCCCACAAGTAGCAGGGGCCAGCGCCTTGCAGACGACACGCCTAGGGCAGTGAGGAGAGGTCAGACATCGGTCATCAAGAAATGTTGACCTCGGACCTCGGCAAGTTAAACATCAGTGCTGGGCCACGAGAGGTGGATCCCATACCACTCACCAGTTATCAGTTAGGGAGAAGCCTAGGTCACGAGGGTCCATGCGTGTGGTGTGGATGACGCGTTCAGGCGTAACACAAATAAAGAGCCATTGGAAAAAATACGACCTATGAGGGTCACGATCCAGGGGTGAGCTGCATGCATGGCACGTGAATAGCTAGAACGCTCCTAGGGCCGGTGACCCAAGAGATCAGGTGCACGGGGTGGCATCTAGGTGGTCATTCCGTCAGAGGTTGCACTCCAGTTAGGGAGCCCTACGCGCTAGGTTGCCCTAAGAGTGGTAATAGCAGCGCTGGGGCCCACCCTTAGAAAGCCCATTTTGGGTAACGGAAACAGTGGAAACCCTAGGCTATATAAAGGGAAGTAACAAATCTAGTAAGGTACGCTATTCATTTGCACCGCTTCACACACACAGTTTACACAGAGCTTTTACGCTTAACAGTTTTGGTGTTTCCTAGCCCTAAGATTGACTTGAGCGTCGGAGTGCAAACGGCCTCTAGGGCGCCCATTGTCTTTGTGTTTTCAGGTGTTTGCCTACCATAAAAGAAATTAACTGTACATTATCAACAACCCCAATTTCATAGGTAATTTAATTCTTTGTTTCTCACCAATCCGAATCCATAGATACTATACTTCCATGTTAACTCAGGTGTCATGAGTAAACATAAAACATTGAATCACTATACCACACCAACTTTGTTATTATATTATGATTATTCTTATTCATATTTATGATTGTGACTAATATTATTTTTTATCCTTATTATTATTGTTAATAAAAATATTATTTATAATAATATTATTATCATTATTATTTATAATAATATTATTAACAATAATAATATTAACAATATTATTATTAATATTATAATAATAATAGTAATTATAATAATATTAAAAATACTAATCATTATTAATATTAATATTAATACTAATGATAATCATAATAATACTAATATTATTATTATTTTTGTTATTATTGATATTAACAGTGCTGTTACTATTAATAATAAAAAAATTTAATAATATTAGTATTAATAATATTAATAATATATTATTATTAGTAATAATTATATTATTATAATGAAATAATTTTATTATTATTAATAATATTCATGTTATTAATAGTAATAAAAATAATATCAAGATTATTAATATTAATATTAATAATAAAAAATATTATTTTATTAGTATTATCTACGTATATGTATATGTAAGTAATAATTTGTATATAATTTTCAATTTACCTATTATCCGTACATAGTAATTCATAGGTAAGAGGTAAGTAATAGTGTTTCTTGTATGGATTAGAATGGTTAATGATTCTATGATTAAGGTGAGTATGGAAATGGGAAGTTCTATTTTGGTGAAGGATGCATATTGAAAGTAATGGTGTTTCTTGTATGGATTATATTGGTTGAATGATTCTATGATCAAGGTGAGTATGGAAATGGGAAGTTCTACTTTGGTGAAGGATGCGTATTGAACACTTAGGCCAAATGAGGAAGAAGATTGACTAATAGTTGAAAGGAAGACAAAATATAACTTGTTAAGACTAACTCAAAAAATGGAGCTTAAGATTTGGCAATTTTGAAGAAGCACCAAGCACTTAATGGAGATAAACAAGGTAGTGAAGACTAACCACTTGGTATCTCACGCAACATAGATAAGAGTTATTTAAGGAAAGAGAAATAATTTCAGTTTTCTAACAAAAACACTTAATTCCATTCATTCAAAAGTTATCTCAATTATGTAAAAGACCTCTCTTTTCATAGGAAATGGAAGACATGTTAAATTGTGGCCAAACACATCCCTTTCAAAGCCTAATAAAGATAATCTATAAGATTTTATGTAGATTAGCTTAACCAAATATAAAGTATCAACCCAATGTAATACTAAAATATATGTAAAAGTGAAGGTTACTCATACCTATACTACTACTAAGGTTCTTAGTTTTTGTTGTTAAGGGACTAGAAGGTCTTATGATAAGAGTCTCAATGAGGTTTTGATGATAACAAATATTATAAGTTGTGCTAAATTTTGTAGAAAAGTTATTTCATGTGCAGAACTTAAAATAAACACATTAGATAGTCTATTGAGATTAAACATGTTAGATGGTTTTGTAGTGTTACACATATCAGATGGTCTTTCATAGTTAAACTCGTTAGACGGTCTCTTTGTGTTCAAAGAGTTAGTAGAAAAGTCTATAGTTTTAACATGATAGACAATCTCACAATGATTAAATTGTTAGACGGTCTTAGTATGCAAAATATGTTAGACGACCTCACTATGTTAAAAATATTAGACGGTCTTTTTATGTTAGACTTGTTAGACAATCTTAGTGGAGCTCAACTTATTAGACGATCTTAAAGAGAAAAATGTGTTAGATGGTCTCAAAGACATCAAATAATCAGTTTAGTCTTTGTTTTCACGATAGATGACCTAACACATTAGGGAATTTCTAAACTCAATCTTTGTACTCTTAGATTGTTTTCTAATGATCTTTGAATGATTATGAAGAGGCGAGCACGGTGACCAGTACACAGCCCCCAGCCTCGAGCCGAGCATGGTGAGGTGAAGAGGCTTATCTGTGCTTCATATTTTCATTGCTTGTTCATGGCTTAATTGCTTACACTTGGGCCAAAAAAGAATTGCTTAAGGAAACCTCTGTTTATACTACTCGTGTAAAAGTTAGAGAGTTAATAAAAAAAGACGAGAGTTTAGTGAAAGTTGTCGTATCTAGAGAGAGCGAGTTGATATGTAGTGATGAGTCGTCAAACCCAGATGGGTCATTATGCTTTTTTTTATGCTACCTTTTTTACCAAAATTTTTGTTGCATCTTCCCTTCTTGATTTTGAAAAAGAGTTGCTGTCCGAGCTCAACGTGGCTCCTGCCTAGCTACATCCGAACAACTGGGCATTCATTTGAGGCTTCATTATTTTATGTTCCTAGCTCGACATTTCGCCGACTGTGGAAGTGTTCTTTTACTATTTTGAATTCAAACAATTCGGTCATCAACTATGGGCTTCTTTAATCCTGGTCAAAGAGAAGATTGACGTATCTAGCAAGATTGAAAGTTTGAAGAAAGAGATAGGAGAGGAGATAACTCGTAAAGAGGGCGAGATCACCAAGATGGTAGATTCCCTAAAGGATGACACGACCCAATCATTCATTGCTGGGTTTGAAACCGCCTTGGAGCAGGCATCTAGTTTCCATCCAACGGTGGACTTCATCGAGCTGAACCCATGCAAAAGTATAGTTGATGGAAAGCTTGTGGAGGACTCTTAAACTTTAAGATTATGAACCGTATTTTATTTGTATGCATGTATTTAATATTGGAACTTATTAACCATTTTGTATATCTTTCTAAATGTGTATTTTAATGTTTGAACTCAGACAAAATTTAGGTATGATAATCATTTTATGTATCTAAAGCTCGTGACTTTCCTTTAATTGTGCCCTTTTATGGTGTTGATAGCTTTGCCTGTAACATATAAATGCATGCCAAAAGTACCTTACCAAATAAATTTACTTCGCATACTAAACACATCATAACATAATACGACTTTGTTAACCTGAGTGATATGAAAGCGATGACAATAGCTCTTAACAAACAAGTTAAATCTTGATTGATGGCACCCTTCTAGGTCAATCAAACCATTTGCTGCTCAACCTTTACCTGTATTACTGGTTAACTTGACATTACGGTACACACCTCACCAAACAATCTTACCAAATGCAGGACACCCACTCAGGTAACAATATATGTTCGGACTTAGCTCGTCTTACCATGCCTACTCAGACAACTACGTCTATTCCGAGGAAAATCGTCTCGCAGAGCGCCTACTCAGGTAACAATGTCTATTATGAGTTAGGTCGTCTTACCATGCCTAGTTGGACAATTATGTTTGCTACGAGTTATATTGTCTCGCAAGGTGCCTACTCAGGTAATAACGCTTGTTTCGAGTTAAGTCATCTTACCATGCCTACTCAAACAACTATGTATGCTCCTAGTCAAACCGTCTCGCAGGGCGCCTACTCGGGTACAATGTCTATTCCGAGTAAGGTCGTCTTCCCATGCGCCTTCTTTTATAACTACCCCTGTTCTGAATTAATCTCACAGGGCGCCTATTCGGGTAATTATGTCTTTTCCGAGTCAAACCGTCTTGCAGAGCACCAACTCAGGTAACAATGTTTGTTCTGAGTTAGGTCGTATTACAATGCCTACTCGAAACATTGTGTCTGCTCCGAGTTAAATCATCTTGTAGGGCGCCTACTCAAGTAACAACGTCTGTTCCGATTTAGGTCGTCTTACCATGCCTACTCGAACAACTACGTCTGCTTCGAGTCAAACCGCCTCGCAGGGCGACTACTCGGGAAACAATATATGTCCCGAGTTAGGTCGTCTTACTAAGCGCCTTCTCTAGTAAGTACCTTTGTTCTTAGTTAATCTCATCAGGCACCTATTTGGATAACCATGCATGTTTTGAGTCAGGTCGTCTTACCATGTATACTCGGAAATCTACGTCTGCACTGAGTTAAATCGTCTCACAGGACGCCTACTTGGGTAACAATGTTTTTTCTGAGTTAGGTCGTCTTACCATGCCTACTCGGACAACTACGTCTGCTCTGAGTTAAATCATCTCTCAGGGTGCCTACTAGGGTAACAATGTCACTTCCGAGTTAGGTAATCTTACCATGGCTACTCGGACAACGACCTTGGTTCTGATTTAAAACGTCTTGTAGGGCGCTTACTCGTGAAACAATTGTTGAACAAGATGCTTTGATGTCTCCAAATCCAAGAGGAAAGCTTGAAGACCTTGCTGTAGGGTGTGTGTGTGTTGTCTAGTTGTTTGTAACTTGTTAATTCACTCCTTAAGATGATCCAAGTTCATTTGAATCTTTAACGTTTTGAAAAGATGTGTTCCCTAAAAAGCTGTCAAAATTTCAATAGGTTATTTTTCGAAACAACAAGTTTTTTTTACCTTAGTAGTTTTTGAAAAAGGTTGAAAGTTGTTTGACTTGGTTGACTTTGCTGTCAAGTCAATTCAACCGATTGTTTTGACAAAACAATCGATTGTTTTCCTGAAAACCTTAACAGAATTCTGTTAAGCGATTTTAATATGTTTTAAATGATCCTAACTAACTTGGCTCCTTTAATAAATTCTTTTGACCACTTGGTTGGTCTATATAAAGGTGGTTTTATGCTCCTAATCTTGAAGTAAGAGAAAGAGTTTATCAAAATAGTTTTTCCAAGATTTGAAAGAGTTTTTTTGGATCATTCTTAAGTGTGTGGAATAGGATTGGGTTGTAATTCTGAACTTTAAGCTTTGTAATACCCAGGTGTATTCTATTCCCTTCTTCCTTGATTATTGTACTTCTGTAGTTGTGTTGCCAAGGAATGTTGTGTGTTCTTGAGGTGTTCAAGATCAACATTCTTGGTGTACCATGGCTACACAGACAACTACGTCGGCTCCGAGTCAAATCGTTTCGCAGGGCGCCTACTCGGGTTACAATTTCTGTTTAACAAATCTTCTTGCAGGGAGCCTACTCGTTTAACAATGTATGTTCGGAGTTAGGTTGTCTTACCATGGCTACTCGGACAACTACGTCTGCTACTAGTTAAATTGTCTCACAAGGTACCTACTCGGGTAACAATATTTGTTACGAGTTAGGTCGTCTTACCATGTCTACTCGAACAACTACGTCTGCTACGAGTTAAATCATCTCACAGGGGGCCTACTAGGGTAAAAATGTCTATTCCGAGTTAGGTCATCTTACCATGCCTACTCGGACAACTACGTATGGTTCGAGTTAAATCTTCGTGCATGGAGCCTCCTCGGGTAACGAGTTAGGTCATCTTACCATGGGTACTCTGACAACTACGTCTGCTATGAGTTAAATCGTCTTGCATTGAGCCTATTCGGGTAACAATGTCTATTCCGAGTTGGGTCGTCTTACCATGCCCACTTGGACAACTACGTTTGGTCCGAGTTAAATCGTTTTGTAGGAAGCCTACTCGGGTTACAATGTCTGTTTCGAATTAGGTCGTCTTACCATGTCTACTTGGACAACTACGTCAACTCCGAGTTAAATCGTCTCGCAAGACGCCTACTCGTGTAACAATGTCTGTTCCAAGTTAGGTCGTCTTACCATGCCTACTCGGAGAACTATTTGCTCGTGGGTTTCCAAAAAAACAAATTTATTTATGGGCAACCTCATTAAAAAACCTCATTTAGGGGAAAAAGTGTGTCGCCGAAGGAAACAAGGAAACGTTAAAATATCTGAAAACACATTATAAGAATAATTTCTCTCATGTGAGAGATCATGATAATGATGATGATAATAATATCACAACAAATTTAAATGATAATAAACATTTGTTTTATCTTCAAAATAACATGATAATAGATTTAAGTATATATGTGATTTTCAAAATAATAAGATAACAAATTTAAAATATCACAACAGATTTAAATGATAATAATCATTTATGTTATCTTCAGAATAATGATAAAAGAATTAAATATATATGTTATTTTCATAATAATATGATAACATATTTTAATAACAATTATATTTGTTATCTTCAGAATAATGTCACAACCGATTTAAATGACAATTAATCATTTATGTTATCTTCAGAATAATATGATAACAGATTTACATATATTTGTGATTTTCATAATAATATGATAACAAATTTAAATAATAACAATTATACCTTTTATCTTCAGAATAATATCACAACAGACTTAAAAGATAGTAATCATTTATGCTATCTTCAAAATAACATGATAACAAATTTAAATATATATATATATATATATATATATATGTGTGTGTGTGTGATTTTCATAATAATATGATAAACAGATTTAAATAATAACAATTATATTTGTTATCTTTAGAATAATATCACAACAGACTCAAAAGATAATAATCATTTATGTTATCTTCATAATAATATGATAACAAATTTAAATATATTTGTGATTTTAATAATAATATGATAACAGATTTACATAATTACAATTATACCATTTATTTTTAAAATAATATCACATCAGACTTAAAAGATAATAATAATTTATGTTATCTTTAGAATAATTTGATAACAAATTTTATATATCAGGGGGATCAGTTTTACATGCCCCACAATGGGCGCCAAATGTTCTCGCCGGTTGACCTAGATTAGACCTTAGCATTATCTCTAACTGTTATTTCTCATTAAATCTCAGAATAATACTTGTGCCTAGCTAATTCAATTATTCCTTTTGTTGTTTTTACTTTAATTATCTTTTTAATATGGATTGTCAGTTGTTTTGGCCGACCTCTTGATGTATCATTGGGCTTACCATTTATCTTGGACCGAGCTAAGTATTTCCCTCGTATTGACCTGATCAGTCAAGATAACACACTTAAGTGCTTGGGTCGCCCCTCGAGCAAGTCCGACCAATACAATTTTAAATATAATTGATGTTAATCCATCCTAATTGGTTTCTTTATTATTATATATTCCAATCACATTTGAAAGGTTTTCGTAAGTAATTTGAACATTCAAGATGCACAAAAGATTTCAAAGCATAAGTTTCCTTATGGAGAGTTTTGATGACAAAAATGAAGAAGTTAAACTGTGACATTAATGCAGTCTTCAATTCTTGTAGATTCAAACTTTAATGTTCATATTTTTGAAAGCTATATAAAGGACTCAAATTTGAAGAAGACTAGAACAATGATCAGAAACCCATTTATGTACATAAAAGTTTCAATAATCAAAGTTCATATCTACTGCACATATTTCATATAGAAAATTGGATTGTGAGTTAAACATTGTAAATCCTTCACAACAATGAAGTATACCTAGTGAGTCTAAATTGTTTTGCATACTCGTATAAGATGGAGAGGTTTGTGTACTCGTATAACCTGGAGAGATTCGTGTACTCGTAACACATGCAAAGGTATATGTATTAGGATAACTTGGAGAGGTTGGAGTACTCGTTCGTAATCCTTTGTGACTAGTTGAACCTCTTAAATAGATTACTTAAGGAAGAACTTAACGTAGACCAAGAGTTAGGGATAACTCGTTTGTAATCTTTTGTGTTGTGTTCTTCTCTTTGTCTTTAAATTCTATCTCTATGTGTTATTTTCTACTACAAATTGAGTTCAGACTTTATTCAACCCCCTCCCCCTTCTGGAGTTGGTTGTTCCTACATTTGTTGGCTTAATGAAGCTCTTCAAACTCATTAACTTTGCTTCTAGTTATGATTTACCTATAAGTTTTTCTTATTTCTTGAACTCTATGTTTCCTTTCTTGATTCTTAACCATGCCTTCTGTAGGTATTTCCTTTTGTGTGGGCTCCTTTTGGTCCATGATCACACAAATAAATACATAAAGGTTGGAGAATTAACTTGCCTAAGAAGTAGAAAGTTAGACACAAAAGAATAGTGCACAAGAACACTCTCCATAATTGGTTTCTTTATAATAAGAGCATTTTCTTAATGGCATATTTATAAAATAGATGAGGCTTCAAAGAGATGTCATGTAACATCACAATCATTATGCAAGTTCATCATTTACTAAAAAAAATCATTAAATAGATACAAATTTTAGAGACAAAAACTAATTAGTCACTATGTAGTTAATTAAATAATAATTTCGAAACTAGTTTATAAATTTTGTTTAAAATAAAAACTACTTTAGATACCAATAATTTAATTAGTCTCTAAAATAGTATATAATTTAGCCAATATATATTTAGTTCCAAAAATTGATTTTTATTTAATAATTTTTTTGTAGTAATTTTCAACCATAGACGTACTTTGGCGTGAATTGTGATGGCGGTTCAACAATCATTTTAATAACTAACTTGCATTTAATATTTTACTTGCATTTCATAAAAGGGTTTAGACCGTGTCAAAAAACTTAACATTTTGTCTAACATGACCTTTAAGATGAGATATTAATTCTATTTGGAATAATTTAATTCTTAAGAACCATCAATAATTTAGAAGTACTTCAAATTTTAATGTTGATCTCATCGCTTCACTTGAGGTGGAAGAATTATGTATATTTCAACCTAGGACTTGAGGCTAATCGATTCATTATTTGAGATTGAGAACGTGTATACTCTCGTGGGTTTACTAATTAGATATGTATTGATTAAATATAGTATTTATCTCCTTATCAAAGTGGTATACCTAATTGAGACTTTACATATATTTTCATTATATGTATGTGGTTGTTAACCGATAAGTCTTTATATATATATATATATATATATATATATATA
>Ga0123342_1002769_pt1 | contig 28858 bp, 21 predicted proteins | sample Turbeawhitnodule_FD_89960 | JGI IMG/M metagenome (GOLD analysis project Ga0123342, IMG submission 89960) | Root nodule microbial communities of legume samples collected from Mexico - Turtle bean Mexico white nodule | ecosystem: Host-associated > Plants > Roots > Nodule | place: Mexico: Nepantla... | reverse complement strand
TAGAAGATCCATCCTTTTCAAATTTAGGAATAAAAGGGTCATTTTCAATTGCATCCCAAATTCCTTTATCAAGAGATTCAACAAAGATTTTCATTCTAACTTTCCAAAACTAATAATTCAAACAACAAAACAAAGGTGGCCTGTTAATTGAGGCACCCTCCCCAAAAGGTAGTTTTTCAGCCATAGAAAAAATATTTTTGGATCAAACTTGAATATTTTTCAAGTACCAAGCTCTTGATGCCAATTGTTAGAATATATGGCCTTAAACGAGGAGGAGGGGGGGTGGGGTTGAATTGTTTAAGAGTGGTTTTTGAAAACTTTTTCAGGTTTAACAAAATTCTTTGTGTGAATCCAGATTAAGAATCAAGTTAGCCAAGAATATAAGCAATTAAACAGCAAAGCAACAGAAAAACAATTGGTTGTTTCTTCGAAACAATCTTTGTTTATACCAGTAAAGCTAAAAACATAAATTAAATGAGTTCAGAGTAAGAGACAGATACACCAACAGTTTATACTGGTTCACTCTTAAGCCAAGAGCTACATCCAGTCCCCAAAAAACCACTGGGTAATCCACTAAGCAATCAAATCAGATTACAACACACAAACCACCAAAGTAGGGACCTTGAACCCTTTAAGAAACACACTCCCTTAGGAAAAACACACCAAGAGTATTAATCTTGACCACATCAAGAACACACAACACTACTTGGCCACAACACACCAAAAAAACAGAAGGTTTAGAAGGGATTACACTTGTTCACAGTACAAACTAAAATCAATACAATTGCAATCCTATTCCACTCTCTTTGAAAAACCAAAGCTTGATGTGAATGTTCAAATCTTAGAAAAAAAAATCTCTCAAACTGAAAACTGAAAACTCTTTCTCCTTATTGTTTGAAAACATAAACAAGCCATTTATACTTTCAAAACATTGGTCAAAGCAATTAATGAAGGAGCGTATTCAGTGGAAAAACATTTAAAGCAGATTCAACTTTCAAAACAGAATTCTGTTAGGATTTTCAAAGAAACAATTGGTTGAAACCACGAAACAACCGATTGTTTGGCTTGACAATTAAGTCAGCCAAACTAAAACAGTTTTCAACCTTTTCAAAACTCCTAAGAGTAAAACAACCGGTTGATTCGACAAAACAAAATTTTATTTTTCACTTAGTTGGAAAAACACTTGATTTCAAAAATGTTTTAAATCACATCAGTTTTAGATTCAACAAAAGAGTGGATTACATTCTAATTCTACCCAGATCCTACCCAAGCACAGTAGCAACACCAGCCTTTCATCAAACACTTTGGATTTGGATTCTTCAAAACACTTGATCACTCTTGATTAACATTTCCTATAATGTGGAGGCACAAATCTAGCGTGTATGCATTCTTTTAAATTATCCCAAGAAACCACGGGTGGTCTCTTGTTTAGCCCAATGTCCATTACAAGTTTATGCCACCATTGCATGGCATAGTCTAAAAATTCTAGGGAGGCTAACTTTACCTTTTGGTCATCTTGGACCTCATGTACATTAAAAATTTGTTCACATTTAGCCTCCCATCCTAAATACACATTAGGATCACCATCTCCATTAAAACTAGGTAATTTTACAAATGGAAAATAAGGTTTTGCCACATTTTGACGTCTATCTTCATAATGGTGGTGCCTCCTCCATTCGGTTTCTTCATCAAAGCCACCATAAGTGTGAGAACTTCTTTATTCATATCTATGATGATGCCTTCTTTGTCTTGGAGGTCTTTCATTCATCATTTCTAATCTTTGAAGTCTTTCTTCCATTTGTCTCATTGCTTCATCCTTTTGGGCAATTGTCCTTTTAGCTTCCTTCAATTCTCCAATTAGAAAAGCTTTTTGAGGAGAATGTTGTTTAGAGGATTCTCCACTAGAAATATGATCCATATTATCAAAAAAACACGAAACACAATTGAACAAACAATTAGAGAAACAAGGTATATACCAAAAAAAAAAAATGCTCACGGCCTAAATGAAAGAAAAGGGAAGAATCACTCAAGAAAAAAATTCTTTCCTTAAACAAGTCTCCTTGTGGATTGGGTAAAGCTCAAGTGAAAGATGTCAAAGCAAACCACACTTACTCAAAGCCAAATCACCACTAAACTTTAAGGAAGAAGAAAAGACAATCAAGAAAAAGTGTAAACAAGAAATAGCTAAACCAAATTGGAAAAAAAGATATGACAAAACTTGGAATAGAATATTCAATGAAAAGGACAAGCAAAGAAAATAAGGCACTCAATTAAAGATAATCTGAATGAATACTTGTTGTATTTCTTGTATCTTTTGATTTGAAAACGAAGCTATATTTATAGTCTTTGAAAAGCTACCGTTGTAGGCAGTTTTGTTTCACTAAATCAGTTTAAAACAGGTTTTCAAACTACTGTTATGAAAACACACATTTAACCGGTTGAAACCACGATTTAACCGGTTGAATGAGTCAAGCAGTTACACAACTGATAAAAAAAGCAGTTTCAAAACTTCCAGCCAGCTAAGTGACAAACAATCGGTTATTTCGACAAATCAATCGGTTGTTTTTCCTTTGCTTGGAAAAAACACTTAGTTGTTTAAAACAAATTTAATCAAGCTTTGTGTAGGCTTTCAAAGACTGATCTTACAAAGATTCTAAACACCCTAATCTAAATCCAAACCTAGAAAGCAGCACAACTTCAGGCTTTATGTGGATTTGATACATCAAAGCTCTCATCTTCAACAAAAGCAACTTTAGTTTTTTACCCAAGAGATAATTTGATGTTGACTTTACCTTACACCTTTTAACATATCTCATTGATAAACGAATGTAGTGGACATTTCCTACATCCAAATAATAAATACGCATGCACACACATATACACAATAACTACATTTCCTACATCTAAATAATATATATGTTCAAATGGTACAATTGTATCTGTACATATTGTTTGATCATATAAACATTTTATCAAACTTAAGAGAAATGTTGCGTTGTATTATTTTGTTTTATATTATATATTTTCCGAATATCAATCGTCTTACAAATGATACATGATCATATTTTATATGCTTAGTAATTTTTAGCATTTAATCAAAATTGTAAAACTTACACTTTTTTTTTAATCGAAACCAATAATATTATGATATTATTGACACATTTTCGATATTAATATGTAACTAATCTCTCCTTAGTTGGACCCTTGTAGTAATGCCAAAGTAACTTTCTTAAACAAACCTCCAAGACCTTAAACCACCAATAAAAATAAAAAAAGTGACGAAGAGCATTTGTATCGAGCACTCATCTATCAAATTACCATTCACCAAGACAAAATAAACATAAAATCTGCTTATTTAATCCAGTTTTCTCGCTAAGACAAAAAGTCTGTCTTTATTATAAATAAAGAAAACTCCAACTTACAATGTAATATAACCCTTCTCAAAGTTCTAAAAATTAGTAAAAACTTTTTTAAATTGTTTTATACTATAAATAACTTCACTCCCTCCTAGAATATTGTAACCAGGTGTTGAGCCAAACAGACCAATTAAAAAACTTTAATCAAAACAAAATAGGACGAATCTGCAAAGGATAAACCTTTGCAATAATATTTTTATTTTATTTTATACAATAAATAGTTTTAGGAATTGAAATTTATTTATATTTTGTTTGCTTTTACATCATTAACACTTGGTAGCATCTGAAATGAATTATTTTAAAAAGAACTAATAGTAGAAGGACGAGGTTGATTTTATCCCATAGTTGAGCAACTTTTGTCACATCTAGTGTGACCCCATGGTTGTTCGTGAAAGCATATAGTGCAATGGTGAAGGCTAATAGAGAGATACACGTGAACTTAGGTCATCAATCAGACACTGAAAAAACAGACCAACCATTCAACTGTCACACATTAAATTCACGGTGGATAATAACTGTACATCCTTCTAAATTATGTTTTTGGATGTATCTTATTCTCAATCCCCCATCACATAATTCAGAACCTTCCTTGTATTTTCTGAAATAACTTTACCACCCCTTTTACAGATTCTTTGATTCTCTTTCAACTTTTCGAATTCACATAGAAATCACCATTGCACCCTTTTGATAACCATATCCAAATTTCAGCTTCTTCTTTAGCTTCAAACACCATCAGTGGACCACCATGCCCAGCTTTTCTTTGTTGGTGTTTCTCACTCTCCCTTTTTCCATACTTCTCTTTTTCTTCAGCAGAAAACGACAAGTAGGTTTGGAGTATCAATTGAGAAATTAAAAAATGGCACTCATATTTTTCAACACTGATATTTAATGAGCTTTTCTTAGTATGAAGTATATCATGTCGGAAAAATAAAAATGTAAATCTTGCAATTGAGGTTGATTTTCAGAATTTTATGATTTTGAGTTTTGTTTTCTTTTCACTCTGCCTAGGATGCAATGTTTTGGACATTTGTTTTCCTTACTTAAAGGCTAAACAATGTTAGGTCAATTTCTCCTTGATTTTGCTTTCGATACTTTTAGTCACGTGGGAGAAAAGTCAAAAAGACTGCAGGTTATGCCTACTAACTAAGAAAGCTATTCAATGACACAAACACTTTAGATAATACTGCACAATTTTCAAAGCTAATGAAAAAAAAGGAACATTTTTACATAAAGAACCAATAAGGTTGAAAATAGACTTAAATTTGATTAAAATATCATACTAATATTTCAAGATATTTAGATATATTTAAAGAATTGACATTTTCTGATACAATTTTTATATAAAATTGAAAATTGAATCTTTGATTATATATTTAAAACACAATTATCTAAGCATGTCCCATCATTTTAGTATAAAAGTACATGGGATGCTAGCAGATCTATAGCTTAAATATTAAAATTAATAATAATAATAATAATAATAATAATAATAATAATAATAATAATAATAATAATAATAATAATGAAGTTACTTTCTTTTGTGTAAAGTGTAAGAGTGAGCTTGTTGTACTCTTTGTCCAGTTCATAATTTTTATTTTAATATGAATGGTTCTATTATAACCTTTGACATACTATCAAATTATTCATTTCAATAATCAATAATAAGACACATTAGTCACGAGATGAGGAAACTGTACCAACTGGCATTTTGTTATTAAATTTAGCACCACAAAACAACAGAATCAAACTTCAATTGGACCACCCAATTTGGCCTAGCTTACATTCCTCTTTGTTTTTTTTAACACGATTTTGCATGCTACTATTGACATTTCACACAGGACGTTTGAATGGCATAAAAAAACACAAATCGATTAATCATCTAAGAGACAATTAATGCCACATGTATAACCTATTGAAGCTTAGGTCATTCTCACTGATCAAACTTTTTTTATTTCCTCATGAAACTGAAATAATTACAGAAAAGTTTCATTGCTTTATGGATATTGATGTAATTATGTAAACTTGGCTTTCAAGTTTTTGACATTGCTTTATGGGTGTACCCTTTTTTCAATCCCAAAATTAGATCAAGATCAACTTCAGGTTTTGAGGCAACATGTGTTGGTTGATCAATGTTAATTATGTTACATTTGATTGAATCCATTTTGTCACTTTTCTTAACCTATGCTTTTATGTTGTGAGTTTCTGTGATTCATGGTAAAGTTTGTTAGTGGATTCAGTTAAAAAAAACTGCCATTCTCTTTGGTTGTAGTGTCCCACAAACATGCTTTGTTGGTGGTAGGTGACCTTCAATAATATGGTATTGCCAACTTCCAAGGACTGGGTTTAGGGCTTCTGGACCCACCAAATTAACTTTCTTTTTGTCATATACTGTGTTATAAGCATAATTGTAACCAGACCAAAAAGGTGAAAGATGATTGGAAGAATGAGTTTTTCAAAAAGAATTCCAAAAATAATCATGCCACTGGTTAAAGCGAGCATTTACTTAATTTAATTTTTAAGAATTCCTACTCAGATATGCAGGAGAGATTTTAAGTGTTTAAAAAGTTACTCTTAATAGATTTGATTATTATTACCTGCTAGATCCTGCAGAAATAATGCAAATTATAGCAGTCTAGAAATAGCTTCATTAATTAATTGGCTATGGTCATTTATGCGTCAGAAAAAAAAAATGAAAAGTAACTTCATCAATATTCTCTTGTAACAATAAAGCTAAATTATTTTTCCTTTTTGAGTACACATTAATTATTTTTTTCTCCATGAAACCTAAATAATAATAACAATAAGTTTTCGCTATTCGCTGGCAAATCGCCCAATTCTCTCATTGAATGTAAAATTCAATGACCTTTACTGAAACATGCTAATTATTTTCTTAACTTTTATAAAAAAAAATGTGATAATCCAATTTTATCTACTTTTTTTCATAGTGAAGCGACATTGGGCTGATTCCGGCCCATTTCTCTTTGTTTTCTATTTCCTCGCTTCTTTAACATCAAATTGGGCATCTGAAGCCCATTTTACAACTTTGGATTTCCATTCTTGGTTCAGTTCCTTAGCATGTAAGAGTCCAACACTTTTTTAAACCAGTCACCAATGGCAGCCGAAATCGATTTAGTGATTCTTAAAAATCCTGACATAAACAGAAACTATTTTCTGAGGCAGTTTCTTCTTGCATCTCTACATTTTTCTTCTTGCACCCCACAATGTTATGCAAATATAAAAATATCCCTATTATGTTTTTGATTTTTTGGATCTGCAATTCCATTTTTTCTTTGGACTTTCATTTTCATAGTTGATACATATTATTCCAGACAATACAGTCGGACATTTTTATATAATAAAGAATTTATAGTTTTTTTGCATTTCAGATTACGGAAACCAAAGAAATTTCGGATTGTCGCTTTCGTTAAAATTTCAGATTGACGCATCTGGTAACATTCCGGATTGGTGCTTCCAGTAGTACATCTCTAAATGGCAGTGTTAGGGACTTCAGTAATAATCTTTGATTCGGTTAAAGAATATCCCACTTTCACCTTACCAACCAAAAATAAAGAATAACATAATTCCCACCACACACTCATTTATATGAAAACATACACATAATTACTCTGAATTTTAATAAATTTGGAAACATAAGAAATTGTGTTAATCCAAAAAAGTGTGTTTAAGAATACTGGTGATCATTTCTTAACGCTAATGGTGTGTGTAAAAACTCAAGCTTTTAGATCATCAAATTTATTTTATTAAAAAAAAATCCACATTCTTGATATGTTTCTGGATTTCCAAATCCATAATGTAGGTTTTGTAATTTGATTTAACTTGAATGATGTAATTGAATATAAATGGTGACGCTCCACAGGTGCCTTAGATGAATGAAGAAGATGAACAATGCCAAATAAACTGCACCATGGTACCCTTTTTCAAATAAAAGGTCAGTTTCGGGATTTAAAAAATTGTGGGGGTGTAGAAAGAAAAACGTAAGGGTGCAGGTAAAAAAGCCATTTCCTGAAGGGTTTTGGGCCAAATTGCCCACCATCATTTCTTATTATTTATGGAGATTTCTTTTAGCACCCCATGGTTCCTCCTACATTCTATTCAATCTTCCTATCTCTTTTGTTCTTGTTTGGTTTGTCCAACTATGTTTTGTTCTTGTTCTTATTTTAAACTTCGTCCAAAACCCCAATCTTAATTTGCAAAAGGAAAAATATCAAACAATGAATTCAATTAACATGTGTTCTCAGATTCAACATAGGTTAACATCTATATTACATTAAAATGAGTACTTAGTTTTTGTTTGATACACTTGGTACGATGAAAAAGCTTTATCATTTACCACAACTAAAACAAGTAAAGTCAGATGAACCATGTTTAGTTTTTCTGAAATTATACTTTTTAGTTGGTCGAATCTTGTCTTTGCTCTTTTTTTTCATAAATTTGGTAAAATTTCTGGTCAGCATATTCAAGGTTTCAACATCACTGCACTGACTAGGATCATTTTCACTATTCTCCTTTCTTTGGACTGAGGATTTAAATGCACTTCCTTTGACTTTTTTGTCCCTAATTTCTTGTTCATTTAATTGATCCATCTCAAGCTCATGTTCTCTTAATTTACCAAAGAAAGCATAATAGTCAAAGTAGTCAAATCCTTTGATTCTAACATGACCATGACTTTGGGTTGCCAACTTTTATTTATACACTTCAAGATCTTGATGTTCAACTCATATTTATCAAAGATCTTTCCTATACCAATAAGATGTTCAACACATATGTTATAGCTCATACTCTTGAATTAAGACATGTTTCTAGCCCTATTCACATCTGAGGTACCTTCATGTGAAACTTCAAAGATATCCCACATTTCATTGGCCGAAGTGCACTGAGATATCTTGAAAAATTCATCCAAATTTAAAGTAAAAGTTATAATATTCTTTGGCATGTATCATATTGTGCTTTTTTATTTTTAGCTTCAGACCATTCAACCCATGGTTTATCAACAAGCTCATTATTTATCACATGTTTAGGCACATAAGGTCCATTAATGATTGCATCCCAAATATCTAACAATTGATTTATTGAAGATCTTCATTCTAACCTTCCATAATTGATAGTTCGCACCTCCAAACATGGGTAACATATTCATGAAAGCATCCTTAACAAAAGATAATTTGTTTTCAACCATTTTCGAAAAATAGGATTGAATCTTGAGTAATTTTTAAGAACCATCTCTCATTGTAAAGAATGTAAGCCAAGTTAAAGAGGGGGATTGAACAATCAAGTTTTTCTTTAAAAAATTGAGGTTATAATGAAGTAATTGAGAAAATCAATTGATTAAAATATTTAAGAACACAAAATAACACGTTAAAAAACCAATGAGAGTTCAAAGCAAAAACAACCAATTAAATTGTTTATGGTAAAGTGATTAATTTGTTAATTTTTTGTTCCAATCAAGAAACCTTAAAGAACAATGTGTAGAAACTAAAGAGGAAGGAAGAGAAAGATCACACGTTCAAATTTTATACTGGTTCACTCTTCTACAAGAGCTACATCCAATTTCTCAGCTACACCAACCACGATTCCACTAAAGCAAGTCTTTTACAACGCATAAAGACTCCAAGAAAACCACTCTTGAATCTTATAAGAGTATTTATTAAAGGATATGGATACAAGCGTTATAGAAAAATGTTAATATTAATTGTGTCTTTTCTAATTCTTAGTTGTTTCTCTTTATAGAGGTGACTAACATTTATTTTGTCTTTGTCTGTTATGATTCTAGTATTTATTGATTGATTATTTCTTTCTTTGGCTAGACCTAGAATGAGTGTACAAGTATATATTCAGACTATTCGTTCTGATTTCATAACATTAAAGAGATATTCATTCTCATATCATTTGTCTTTCTTTTACTCTTTTGTTCATATCTGTTCTATTTTATAATAGTATTCTACCCAACAAGTAATTTGTAGTTTTCCTAGAACAATTAAACCTATCCAATTACAATTTAACACAATAAACAAATGAAACAAGGAACAATCACACCTACATCACTAAAAAAACTATAAGGTTCAAGGATTTATGATACCTCTCTTAGTTAAGAATCTATGATCCAAATAATTCCAAAGAATTTTTCTAAGAAAATATTTCTTACTCATAAAATAATCTTTCACAGAAAGTTTAAATGTTTGTCCAAATTGAATTTCAAAAGTTTTTTTTATAAATTCTCATAAAAATAGAGTTATGTAGTTTATTAGGTTAGTTTTAACATGTTGATTTTACTTAAAGTGAAAACATTAAATTAATTTGTGTTTTCAATTTGTTAAAACTTTCAATTTGTTAAAACTAAACAGACAAAGAACCTCATGAAAACAAAGTAATTTTTAATCTATTAAAAACTAATTTTAATAAATTAAAAATACCTTCTTAAAATCACTTGATATCTAATCAGATTTTAAAAATAAGTTTTTTTTAGTACTTCAATGGATTAACAAACTTTCTAATAGAAGAAAAACATAATCATACAAAAAATTAAAATCACACAATATATATATATATATAATAATAATAATAATAATAATAATAATAATAATAATATCTTCATTGAATCTCTGTTCAAGAATGTGATTCCTCAAATACCTCAACTTAACTTCAAGTGTGTCTACACTTGTTGCAAAACAACTTCTTCATGGACCTTAAGGATACTTATAATTTCCTCTAGTGTAAGATTGTTGGGGTTCTTAGATGCACATAAATTAATTTCTTGTTACCTCTAAGGTGTAGAAAAACATCTTACAACTTTATCAATATTCTCATAGTTATCATGAACTTTTCCTAATGAACATGACTTGTTTGATGATGTGAAAGCAACAAAACACGATTTGGATGTTTTCATCTTTACCTATGCTTAACAACTTGTACCGCGACAAGTCAAGAACTTTGTTTGTTTCTCTTAACTTTGATGAATCCTTTATAGGCAACTATAAAATAATTTAGAGAGAAGGTAAAGAGAAATTTTAAGTAAAAGAAAGATAAGAAAGGGGCGTTACACAAATTAATTAATTTTTTATTATTATCTAATTTATTCATATGATAATTGTTTTCGCTTATATGAAGTAAAATGGAAATGCCAATTTGTCACGTCTGGGGAACAATATTATCTTTCTTAACATTCTCCTCATATGCACAAGTTATACTTGAGGAATCAATTATCATTACCTATAAATGAAATAATAGGATACTAAGAGAAATATTATATATAAATAAAAATCATATATTTTTTAAAATAATATATGTATATATATATATGTGTGTGTGGATATAATTTTATAACTGTAACTTTATTTTAGTAGATTATAGAAAAAAAATCTACATCAAAAAACATTGAAAATATTTTACTTTTTTAATTTATTAAAATATAATTTGATTAGTAATCACATATTAAAAAAGAGGTGAAACATTTTCAAGTTATCATGAATTATTTAGAGAGAATACTTGTGAGAGTGTAATAATCTTGTAAGAATTACAATATGGGTATGGGTTATTGATAGGGATGACAAATTAGTTTGTCCCGTTGGGTATTGTCTAAATATGTCCCAATTTTGATAGAGAATTTTCGGATTGAGTAGATACAATACAATTATGAGTAATATCTAATTTCTTAAATTGAGATGAGGAGGAAGATGAGTATGTACGTATCTGTCCTCTCTTATACACGTCCTAATACCCATCCTTATCCTTATACATGTTACCGTTTTAAATTACTAAAACACATTTAATTTATTAGGTAACCTTATATTAACTTTTTTTGTAACTTATTTTTACCTCATACATTTGATTATTTTACTTTTTTTTATAATTATTTAACCTTTATCAAATTGGTATTTGATATTCATACAATTATAATTTCTTTCTTAACATTTGACATTGGAGAAAAGAAAATATATATATATTTTGACATTGAATACTTGATTAATATCTTGTTTCTTTTATTGTGATGTTTATAACAAATTTATTTATTTAAGTTTGGAACAATAAGGGCTGGTACAAACACAAATACAAGTATAGATGTTCTTTAATGAGGATGAGACTGAAACAAAAAATGCATACCTGTTGAGTATGAAGATGAGAATATAGATCAATTTTTACTTCATAAATAAGAATGAAATGGTCAAACCCGCTCTCGTTATCATCCTTAGTTATTGATTCACGAATCTAGTTTTATTTTAAATGATTTTTTCTCAAAATAGTAACCTTTTGTGACAAAAAAAAAATGCTTGTTTTCAAAATCTTATATTTTTAAGATTCTTTATTCATCGCAATAAAAAAAATCATATATTATAATTACTTCTTTTAGATAAATATATATTATATATAAAGTTTAACAAAAGGTTATCTCTCCTCTAAAAGGGTTTCGGTGTGGCTAGGGTTTTTGTGGGTGATCGTTCATTCTCCAGCTTGGTGGTGGACGGTGGTGGTGCAAGGGTTGTGGGTGCTAGTCGGTGGCGGCGCAACAGTTTGTCGAGATGCTGGTGGTGGCGCAACGACTCTCTATGTCTGCATCCAAGGTGTATTCTTTCTTGAAATTTGTTCTTGGAAATTCTATTACACACAACCAAAGTTACCACCTTTTTCATGTAGCCAGTTCTAATTTTTGGTAAAGTCACGATTTGTATAAACATTTGTGGTCAAGTCAAGATTTTTAGGTGGTGCGGCCAGTGGGAGGGTGGCGGCTGGCATGGGCTGGTCGTCATCTTGTTATCCTTTGAGAATGGCGGAGGGCTCTACAGATTTTCTCATCCCATGGGCTTGTTTGATGGATCGAGAAGTGTTCCCTAATAAGAAAGCGTTTACTATGCCAGGCCAAAGGAAGACTTTTGCTAAGGCTTTGGGAAATACATGTGACATTCCTTTGTCCCAACTACCTACTCCTTGTATTAAGGGAGACATGGTTGTTGTTCAGGTTGATGAGGCCACTAACACAAAATGTATAAATAAAGACTATTTATTTAATGCGTTTTTAGGGTTAGTCGCTGTCATTCAAAATGCGATGACATTTTTTAAATTAACTTCATTTACGAATGCGACTATTTGTAATAGCCGCATTCTTAAATCAAAGTGCATGATTTACGAATGTGGTTATTTAAATAGTCGCATTGTTAAATAAAGCGCATGATTTATGAATGTGGCTATTTAAATAACCGCATTCTTAAATCAAAGCACATGATTTAAGAATGCGACTATTATAAATAGCCGCATTAAAAAATCAAAGTGCGTGATTTAAGAATGCGGCTATTACTAATAGCCGCATTCTTAAATCATTTTTTACCCTAAACCCTATTTCTAACTTTTTTTTCGTTTCACTTATTTGTTTGTTTTCTTGCATTGGCAAAGGGTTCTCTAGCGCTTCATTTTCTCTTTTGTTTCTGCTCTCATGCTTCCTCTCGTTTTCTGTGAGCCTTCATTGTCTTCTATGTGCCATTGTAAGTTTGTTTCGAGTTCTCTTTCTTCTTCACCATTGGTTTATATAATTTTTGTTTCTCTATCTATTTGTTTTCTTGTATTAGCGAAGGTCACCACTGCTTCATTGCCTACTGTTTGGGTTTTTGCTATGCCGTATTTGCTCTGTCGTTGCTACTGCCGCTGCTGTTGCTTCCTTAGGGTTTAGGGTTTTAATTTTTTTTAAAAAATTTAAATAAGAATGCGGATATTTACCATAGCCGCATTTACAAATGCGACTAAATAGTAGCACATGTAAATCTTCGATTTAAGAATGCGTGCTGATCAAGTGCGGCTATATAGTCGCCTTATAAATGTAAAATAGCCGCACTCGTTTTGCCTTTTTGCATTAGTGGGATGATTACTTGGTTGGTTTTGAGGATTGCAAGACCCATTTACATGGTCAGATTATTCTATCTAAGGGGGATAAACCTCTCACACACCTTCATTTAACTAAAAAGTTACAACTGGTGTGGAAGGCTCTTGGACCGTGGAAAAACAATTCCTTTTGGGAAGAGTTTATATGAGTTTGAGTTTGCTTCTTTAGAAGACATGCAATGGGCCCTTGGGATGGGCTCATTGTTGTTATCTCCTGGTTTCTTGAGATTGTTTGCCTGGACAAAAGACTTTGTTCCAGCTACTATGAAAAGTACTAAAACTCAGGCCTGGGTTAGAATCTACCATTTGCCTTTGGAGTATTGGAGACCAAGGGCAATATTTCCCATCACCAGAGGTCTTGGTACTCCTTTGTGATATGAGTTGATTTTAGGATTGTACACTTTTATTGGTTGCTCTTGTTTATGATTTTTGATTTTTAGCAATGCAAGGTGAGACCACCAAAGAAGATCCCCATTGGACACAAACTTAACCAAGTGGTTAAGTAAGTGTGAAGGTTCACTTCTAGAGGGAAAAAGGAAAAACACAAGTATATGGTGACTATGATGAATGGGGCATAAATTAAAAAACAAGGAAGCAAAGGATGAATGAAGATGACCAAATGATAAAAACATAATCAAGAACATAGAAAGGAAAGGTGAATGGCGTAATGAAAGGATGGAAAAGAGATAAGGTGAAGGAAGCTTATGGAGAAATGGAGAGAATGATCACGCGACTTGGAGGGTGGGAATCTCCAAGATAAGTGAAAGAAGAGCTGCCACTTGAGGTGCTCACACACTTAAGATAAGACCTAAAACCATTTAGGAGACTAAGCTCACTAATAACTCAAGTAGAGTTTCTTTACTATATGCAAAATCAAGTGAAAATACATGAGGCAGAGAACCCTATTTATAGGAATGGGTGCCTTAGTGGGCAAGATGGGGGAGGGTAGAAATGGAATAAGAGAGGGGCGGCCTAGGAGTTGACCTAAGTCAAAGTCGCCCCTAGTCCTATCTTCCATAAGCTAGGGCTACCTCCTAACCCTAATGGACTTGGCACAAGCCCAATTTGATAAATACACCCCCATATTTTACTATTTGGACCTTACTCTACTGAAATTAAAAACAAAGAGACTAGCTGGTGCTCAACTTCCATGACTTGGGATCTACTCCTGGTGATCCTCTGAGGATTGATGGGCTCTGAAGCATTGGCTTGTGGTGGGTCCTGACCTAGCCCTTGATCCTGTGTCTTACTTTGGGTCATCCTTCTAGAGGGTTGGGCTTGGTCAGGGGATGCTCTATCTCCCAAGTCTTTATCACTTTGTCTTTCGATCATCATACCATGATAAAGAATAGAGGTTTATTTGCTAGAGTGTTGGTGGATATTGATCTGTGTTCCCTCGTCTTGATCACCTCTTGGTTGAACGTCCAAACTTTGCTTTTGTAGCTGATGTGGAATATGAATGGCTTCCTCCTTTTTACTCTCATTGTAAGATGATTGGGCATAAGCTTGCTCAGTGTCGCGTGATTCATGATCAGGGTCATTTACATGGACCTCAACATAAACCTTTTAAGAAGACAACTCTTGATGAACGGGAACAAGGGAGGGTCGCAGTTCCTAAACAACATAAAGAGTATCGAAAGAAAGATCCGCAACCGAAGATCGTGGAAGGCCCTATTGATAAATTGACAATTGATGCTCCTGGCAAGGCTAATGCAGAGTTACTCTTGGATTACCTTGCTTCTGATAAAACAGATGGAGGGAAGAATGATTTTGTAGATATGCCTCCTCTCGAGGATGCCTCGGATCATGATAGGTCCTCACCCAGGCAGGGGTTGTTCACTCCCACTTCGGATATTTCAGAACCGGGGATGGTAAGGAATTCACCTATTGTTATGCAAGCAAAGGGCTCAGAGTCAGAACTTGTAGTACATTCAGTTACGACTCCTACTGTTGATCATCATGTGGAGGTCTATGCTCCTGTGGTTGTACCATCTCCATCACGTCCTACCTCTCCTTGGAGGGCTAAATCACCTGGGGATACTAAGGCAACAATTAAGATTACTATTGATGGTCATCATGTGGAGGACTCTGCTATTGTGACTGTACCATCTCCGTCGCATCATACCTACCCTCGGAAGGCTAAATATCTTGGGGATGTTAAAACACTAGTCCTGGTAATGATACATTGGTCCTACAAAATCAATTTTCCTCTCTTGATGGTTTGGAAACTATAGATGTGGGAGGTGATCCCCATATTAGTGCATCAATTATTCTGACAGCCATTGTTGAATTTAATTATGACCATATCATTGTTGAAAATTGGGTCGTCTCCAAATTTTGGGTTGTTCCTAATGAGATGGAGGAGCATGCAGTGATACTGGGGAGGAAATAGTCTGCATTAAAAAAAGACCAGGGAGACCACCTATGGGGACTGGTAAATCCAAAAAAACTTATAAGGAAGTTCTCTCTACAACGTCACAATGAAGGTCTTTTCATTTTTCTAGAATGCTAGAGGACTGGAAAACAACAAAATTGTGGAGATGTTGTTAGTTTACTTAAACTACATAAACCCCTCCTGGTTTTTTTGCTGAACCTATGATGTCGTACACTGATGCTTTCGATATCCTTTTCAAATATGTTAATATGCATTTGGTGGCTATGTCTCCTATTGTTAATAAAGCTGCTAAGCTTTGGTGTTTGTCGGATCCTAATCTTGTCCAAAATTTCTTGGTCAATGATCAGTTTTTTTTGTAACTGTCCTTCTGCATGATAAATGCTTTAGCTTTGTAGGCGTTTATGGTGCTAACACATACTTGGTTAGATGGTTTTTGTGAAGGGATCTTAGTTTCTTCACAGGGCCTTGTTGTATTCTGAGAGATTTTAATGTTGTGCTCTCAGCGAATGAATGCAAAGGGGGTGGCTCCTAATCAGGTTTCTTGTAATGAATTCCTTGATAGGTTTAATACTAATGATATTTCTTGTATACCTTTTACTGGATCTTGTTTTACCGTGTGTAATGGATGGAGAGGATTGCAAAGAATTTATAGAGAACTGTATAGGGCTTTATGTACTGTAGTGTGTTTGGATGAATGGGATTCTTGTACTTATCAGGTACTTGTTAAAAGTTGTTATGATCATTCCCCTATTCTTGCTAGTCTTGCTAGTAATTCTTTAAGGAAGGTTAACAATTTTTGTTTCTTTTCTATGTGGCCTTAGGACACTTCATGTATGAACCTTATTCATGATTATTGGGCTAATAAGGTTGTTGATTGTCCTATGTTTATTTTGCAACATAAGTTAAAAAGGTTGAAAATTGAGCTCCGAGACTGGAATAAAATTTCTTTTGGTAATGTTCACAATGCAGTTCTTTTTAAGTAGGGTCTTCTTCTTGGTATTCAACGAAACTTAGAGACTACTAGTTTGTCTGATATTGATGGGCTTCTCTATCAAGAAAAGATTGCTAAGGAGGAGCTTGATCATGCTCTTCATTGTTAATATTTGTTTTGGAAAGAAAGGGCTAAGATGTTATGGTTTAAAGATGGGGATCAAAATACTGTTTTTTCAATGCTGTGGTCAATAAGAGAAATAATTCTTGTGGGATTCATCGTCTACGGATTGATAAAGAGGTTATTGAGGATCCTAAACTCATTGAGGATCATATTTTGGACTTTCATAAAAATCTTTATGCTAAGTCTATTTCTAATGTTCTGGATACAAGGAATATGGAAGATTTTATTGGTACTCATATTCCCGAGCTAGTTTCCTCTAAGGAGAATATGATGTTGATTAAATGTTCTGATCTTTTGGAAATCAAGAATGTTGTTTTTAATCTTAATGGTAATAGTGATCCTGGTCCTGATGGTTTTGGTGGTGTTTTCTATCTTTCTTGATGGGAAATTATTGGGACAGATGTTTACAATGTTGTGTTCTCCATGGAATGAACAATAATGTGGTATCTCTTAGTCCTAAGATTCAGGGTACCGACTTATGACTTTTTATGCCAAATGCACCGCGTTGTTAGAAGGAATAATGTGTCCCTAAGGATGGATATCGATCCCACAAGGAACAATTGACTATTCAAGTAAAAGATTCGCTAAATATAAAAACATAATAATAAAAGTGTGTTTGAGAAATTTTATGATGGCAAAAATTAACAAGAAAACAAATCAAAGAGTTATTGCTTCAATTGGAAAAATAGAGATTAGGTTTTATCTTTCTCACTCTCATGTATTTTGATTAGAATGGTAACATTATGTTCTTTGATTGAAATTGATGCCCGTATAAAATTAATTTATATCGATTTCTCGCATATAAAATTATTAAGAATATTTTCTAAATATCGATTCCTTGCATGTTTATAAAAACAACTTAGAATCAAGCTCAAACGTTGATAGCAATTAATATTTCAAGTCTATTTCTAGCACTCGAATATGTTAAGTATTATTGTTTAAGTTAGAACCATAAAAATAATTTCCAATCATATTTAAGATTATAGATCAAACATTAGAAATAAAACAACAATACCAATAATCAATCAAGAACAAAATATTACATAATATTTAAAAATCACCTTAATACATAAGAGATTGAACAAATTACTCCCAAATCCACAGGGTAGAATTAGCCACACATCTTTTAGAACCTTTTATTCTCCCAATTGTGTTACAAGTCACTCAATGGTGTTTTGCTCTCAATCTTGCCCACTAGAGTTGAACCTTAAGCCCCCTATTTTACCTAATTTTCTAGGGTTAGGTAACGTCCCGCGTCGCGCTAATGGGTTTGTTGATTAAAACATAAAATGGCCCAATTTTTGTGACGCATTCCCGCTCAAGAGAGATGTAGTTCGCTCAAGCGAGAAAGGCGTCGATTTTCGAGAGCATTCTCGCTCAAGCGAGAGCGAGATTCCCTATCGCTGAGTTGGGCTTTTTGGCACTTTTATGCATTCTAAGACCTTCTAGCTTTCTCCTTTTAGCTTATATTATTCTCTTTAGCCCAATCATTTCCATTTTTCCCTAGAAACTTGAAATTAACACCAAATTTGAGAATAAAATGCTTTTATTCAAATAAAGATCATAAAATATGTAAAAAGGTATAAATTCATAAAGTAAGGATTATTTAATATGTAATTTAACAATTAATACTCATAAGTGCCTATATTTTAATATGAAATATTACTGAAATTAGGCACTTACCACTGACTCCATTAAAGATTACATGCCAGTTGTTGTTGATAATTTCAAATTTAAGATTATTTCCAAGATACTAGAGGATAGGCTTGCACTTGTGGCTGCTAGAATCATTTCTCCTAATCAATATGAGTTTGTGTAGGGTAGACAAATTTAGGATTGCTTTGCTTCTGAAGCTATTAACATGCTTTCTGAAAAGGTTAGAGGAGGTAATGTGTCTTACAAAGTTGATATCCATAAAGCCTTTGACACTCTGAGTTGGAAGTTCTTATTATTATTTTTGACACGCTTTGGTTTTCACCCCTCGTTTGACGGTTGAATTAGTACAATTCTTTGTTCAGCTATGCTTTCTATCAGAATAAATGGCAGTTTAGTGGGTTTTTTTCCTTGCAGTAGAGGTGTCAAACAATGTGATCCTTTGTCTCCTTTACTTTTCTGTTTTGCAGAGGAAGTTCTTAGTATAGGTATCTCTAAGATTATGAATGATAAGAAAATTCTACATATGGCTAGTCCACAAGTTTATCTCACTCCCTCTCATAATTTATATGTTGATGACATATTTATTTTTTTGTAGGAGGGATAACAAGTCTCTTATAAATTTGAGTATTTTTCTTAAAACATATGTTGATTTTTCTGGTGAATATGTTACTAATTCTAAGAGTAGTTTTTTCACCATGGATAATTCTACAAGATTTGTCACCAAAATTCAGCGTATTGTTTCTTGTAATCATGGTTGTTTGCCTTTCAATTATTTAGGAATGCCTATCTTTGTTGGTGCTCCAAAGTGTCGATTTCTTCAACCTTTGGCTGGTAAAGTCAAATTGAAGCTAGCATCTTGGAAAGGTAAATCTCTTAACATGATGGGTTGGATTCAGTTGGTCAATATGGTTATTACTGGATTTCTAGCTTATAGCTTTAATATGTATAAATGGCCTGTTTCACTTCTTAAGCAAGTTAAGCACTGGTGTCGAAGTTTTATTTAGACTGGTGATATTTTGAAAAACGACATAGTTACCGTGAATTGGGGTACGATTTGTTCTCCTCTTGAGAATGGAGGTTTGAATATTATTAATCACCGTCATGAAAATAATGCATATCTTCTTAAGCTTGCTTGGAACTTTGCTTATAGCAACAAACCTTGTCTTTTCACTTGAAAGCCAGGGTTCTTAAATCAAAATGAGTTTAGAATGATTTATAGATCCTCATCTCTTTGGCCTAGAATTAAGAAGTTTTATTCTACTATACCTGATTGTACTTGGACTGTTGGTACAGGTACTTTTATTAATTTATGGAATGATAAATGATGTTCTACTACTTCTTTTGCAAATATTGCAGGGTTATCTGATGGTGCTAGCATTCTGGATACAGTCTCTAAATTTTGGACAGGTTGTCATTGGAATATTGTTGTCATTGGAATATTCCCTTGTCTTTACAGTAGATGCCTCATTGTTTAATCATATCATGGTTAGGGAGGAACAAGATATTCCTAATTGGAATCCTGATGAGTCTGGTCGTTTCACTCTTAAATCGGCTAGGAATTTTTTCTTAGAGCGAGGAGTTCCCTGTTGTTAGGGTAAATTCATTTGGTCTTCATCTATTCCACCTTCCAAAACTCTAGTGCTCTGGAATGTTTTTCATGGGCGACTTCCTATAGATCAACATATTCAAAATAAAGGTTTGCATATGTACTGGACCAAAGCGCTCAGAGCTTAGCACTCAGTGGTCGGATTTCAGCACCTGCCATAGACGAGTCAACTCGGCTCTTAGGCTAAGTTGGCGGGCCATGTGATTGAGCCCCAAATATATATATTAGTCTCTTCTCGTATAACCCTTCATGCATAAGGCCTAGGCGGCTAGTGAGGGGTAGTTATGGACCTATGGGTGAACTTAGTGCGCATAGGGTCTAGTTCAAGTAAAACATTTTCTTTTTAAACCTAAACCCATGTGTGTTAGGGCATGCAAAGGTTAGGTTGCATGTATGCAAAAGAGGAGTGTAGCGTCAGGTGGAGTGTGCCTACGTAAATAGATTGGACCCCTGATGCTAGTACACGAGTTTGTACCCTGGTGGTTATTCTATTATTATTTTATGTACTCCCTGAAGGAAAGATTTTGTTATGTTGCAGCACCGTGAGAGTGTGCCCTTGGACAAAATATTTTCCAGTTGAGTATGCTTTCAGTTGAGATTAGATTCTCATGATAGAAAGTTGTTGCAAGAGGTAAGCTATAAAAGGGGCTTGAGACCCCAGGTAAAGGTACAAGAATGAAACTGACTGCTTCTTAAACTCTTATAAGCCCTGTACTGACTTGATCGTCGGAGTGCAATCAACAAGTAGGGGACCCTTCTATTTCAACAAAGCTACGTTCCGGAGAAGCAATAGATAGGACAAACTCATGAAGAAACAGACGGAGTTAAAGCTTGTCATAGGAGTCAACCGGCGAGCAGGTCAACTGGAAAGAACAACATATATGTTCTATGTGTACGCTTTGTGAAAAGTATGAGGAATCTATTCAACATTTATTTTTTTAATATTCTAATGGTTTGCATATTTGGAGTTAGGTTCGATAGTTTTTTCTTGCTTTTTATTTCTCTATTAAGGATGATCTTTTTCTTTATTTAAGAGTGATGTCAGTCCTCTGGTTAAATTGATTATGCTTGCTATGATTACTTTTTCTATTTGGATGATATGGTGTATGAGGAATTATGCTAGATTTCTAGATAAGTTTGACGTTTCTAGGGCTATTTCGGTAATTAAAGATTTAACTTGTCTAGTGGGAAATTGGTCTAAAGCTTCAATGAAGAATGATATGTTGGATTTAAACGTGATTAAGTTTTTTGGTATTAATAATCATATTGGTAAAGTTCTTCGTCCTCTCCTCTTAGATGAGAATTCCCTTCACCAAGCTGCGTTAAAATTAACACTAATGGTGCTGCTAGGGGATATCCCGGTCTTGCTAGTTGTGGAGGTATTTTCTTTGGGAGTATGAGGGAGTTTATTGCTGCTTTCTCTGCGTTTCTTGAAGTTCAGAAAGCTATGGTTGCTGTGTTTTATGGAGTTATACATGCTATGGAGGAAGCTCAAAAGATGTGGCTTACTAATGTATCGTTTGAATGTGATTCTGCGTTGGTTTGTGGTTCGTTTACTGCTAGGACTAATGTTCTGTGGATGCTTCGTAATCGATGGAATACTTGTCTTAATTATTGTGGGAAAATCAGGTTTAGGGTTACTCATATTTTGTGTGTGCTGATAAGTTGACTAATTTAGGATTTAGTCATAGAGAATCATTTCATTAGTATAATAGACTTCCATCTAGTCTGTTCTTAGAATTCATTATGAATAGGTATAATATAACTATGTATCGTTTTTGTTAATATATGGAGTTTGGTCTCCTCCCATACTTTTTTTTTGTATTTTCTTTCTTTGTTTCTTTTTTTAATAATATCTTTTTTCATGTGATGGCAGATGATTGTTGTTACTTGAGATGTCAACTTAGATGAGATGTCAAGTTGTATAGTGATACCTAACTTGAAAACTTTTATATATAAAAAAAAGTTTAACAAATCAACCGTACAGTAAATCAAATATTTTAAGTAAATTGTATATTTCAGATAACCAAGTTAAGTTGTAAATGATAATTGTGATTATTCGTTTATATATTTTATTTTACCATAACTTTTTAATGTCATAAGATCAGTAATAAAAAATAGTATTATTGCTTAAAATCTATTACTATAATAATAATAATACTTAATAATAATAATTTATTATCTAATTTTAGATTATTGTATACAATATAACTATAAATTCCTGTAATAATTATTTTTAAATTACGTATATAATAAATTCTAATTACTCTTTTTTATAGCAATAATTTTTTAATATACTTCTTTTACGCGGAAAACTAAATATCTCAAACATAAAGTTTAGGAAAGAACAATTTCAGTTAGCCCCTTAACAATTCAGTCAACGTAATAAAAATGGTTAGAATACATTTTAATATACTTTTATAATTTAGATTTTGAGCTAATCTAACTCTGGAAAATTGATTTATGAAATGAGAGTTATGCTGTGTACATACTTAAATTTAAATTTGAGTTGATATGATATCTGTAGCCCTAATCATATTAAAATTAAACACTTTCTTCAAAAGTTGCACAACTTGTACCATTCTGTTTTTAATGGTCAAAATTGGAGGAAAGTTCTTTTTAGTAAGCAAATATAAATAATCATGGGTTAATTTTACGAATATTGAAAAAAAAAAAGAGAGAACCAAGATAAGGATTAGAATATAATCATATAGAGTCAATAACAGTAGGCATTGTATGAAACATTAACAAAATCTAAAATTAGAAAAGGCATACCTTTAGATAACTAAACTTGCCATATGCCACTACCTAACCCAAATATTGATTTTGTTAGTGAATAAAGTAATGTCTTTCTTTCAATATTTTCATAATTTATAAAAAATAGTAAATAAAAGAAAATATACTTAATAGTTTTAAACATTAATATTTTCTTCTATCATTAACTAAGACATTTGAAATTGTATAAGAATTAATATTCTCTAATTAACATATTTATGCAATATTTTATTGACGATAGCCATTCAACAATATCTAATGTTTAATTATTATTTCAACTTAGATATATTAAATAATCATCTAAACTTTTAACCTTTTTGAATAAAAAAATAATTAACGTAATTGCACACTATCTTTTTGGAGATATTAATCATCGACATTTAATAATCAACACTATCTTTTTAAATTTTAATATGTATAATCTATCTATGTTTTCTTTTTGTTAACGTATGGGTTTTGGTCTAGCCTTTTTATGTATTTTTTTTTTTGTATTTCCTTTCTTTTTTCTTTTTTTTTTAACAATACTTTTTTCATGTGATGGCAGATGATTGTTGTTACTTGAGGTGTCAGCCTAGCTGAGATGTCAAGTTGCATAATGATGTCTAACATGAACGCTTTTATATATATAAAAAAATATGTTATGGTTCAAAATAGGCAGCAGAAGATCACCATGAACTGGATGCATGACAACAATCTGTTTGTGATCATTGTTGTCCTCATTTAATAATTCATCATCTTCATCATTCCTAAATAATGGCAAATGTTCAGACTCGCTGAAAAAGTGATTTAGAGCTTGTTGTGGACATGGTTCCAGTTTACAAACTTCATTATCTCCTTCTCCCATATCATACAAGTCTCGTGGTTTCAAGTGGACGACAATTTTCTAATCCTTGTTAACTTCATCATTATCATAATATACCATTTCAGCCTGTGAAGCTTCAATATATGGATCATGCTTTTCATGATCTTCCATGTGTATTAATCTTGAAAAATTAACAGAAGTAAAAGCCCACAGATCCTTTCTAAGCCCCTTATCCCTTGTGGTGTCAGCCCATTTACATTTGAACAATGTCACTTTAAAATGACCATAGTAATTAAGCTCAATTATATTTTCTAATTTTCCATAGTATACCAAATTTGCTTTCCTAATGTTTTGATATGCCCTACTTGCAACACATGATGTTGATGAAGTTAAGTAAACTTCTCTGTTTTGGATTTTTAACCCATGTTCTCGACTTTCGATCCTAAACTTGAATCCATTTACATTGAAGGTAGAAAATCTTCTAGCATATGAAGTTGGACCTTGAGATAATACTTAAGATCATTTGACATTGTTCTTGAAATGTCTGGGTTATTAATCTACAAAAATAAGGATTGAATGTGTGAATATATGTTACAAACTTTAATCAAACAATTATAAAAACATATTTTGTGTACCCTTTGAGGAAACCAATTAATGAAATCCTTATTAACACTCCTTTCTATCTCTGTATTTGAAATTCTTCTCCCTCTAAACCTCTTTCGCAAATGACCTTTAAACTCCCTAAGAAAATAATCATAACCAACATGTTACTAATGATTCCTTTAAGGAGACATTTTGAATATAATTAAATTTATAGTTGTGTTAACACTCACTTAATGAAAGGGGTAACTTCAAGGCAATTAAATAACACATATTGATGTGCTTGAGTTCTTTGCATGGTTAACATCTCAAAAGTTGAAGAGGAACTTACTACTCTACCAATTGGTTGGAAAATGGTACTCAATTGTGGCATACCTATATTACAAGAATCATCCACACGTCAAGGTCTATTACTTCTTGTCTCGACCCCTTCCATATATTCAGAGCTAAAGGTCACAACCTCTTCAGCTAGGTATCCTTCAGTAATGGAACCTTCAGGTTGTGCCCTTTTTCAAACATATGATTTTAAATGTCCCAAATACCTATAAATTAATTTTGCAACTAGGATAATCAAACATGAAGCTTAAAATACTTAAAAAATCTATATGCGCCATAAGCATTTACCTTTCTATGGGATACATCCAACGATAATTAACTAGGCCTCCAAGTTTGTCCTCACCAACTAACTGACAAGTTAAGTGCACCATAATAGTAAAAAAGGTAGGAGGGAACAACATTTTCATGTGGCAAAGAGTTTCAATAATGTGGGACTGAAGTTTATCAAGATCAGTTTAACTTAAACTTTTGTAACATAATTTTCTGAAAAATGAACATTGTTTTACTACCACTGCAATCACATTGTTTGGTAAAACATTACGTATGTCAATGGGTAGTAAATGTTACATAAGAATATGACAATCATGACTCTTGAAGCCAAAAATCTTTCCAACTTTCAAATCAATACACCTTGAAACATTACTTGAGTATCCATCTGGCATTTTGACATCTTTCAGTGTTTGTAAAAACTTTTTTTTCTTTGGTTTTGACAATAAAAACAAACTTGGCCGAAATCTTACTCTTTCATCTGGCCAAAGTTCCTTCCTTATACCCATTTCTTTAAGAACCTTTCGTACTTTTAAATTATCTTTTGATTTCTTAGGGTCATTAAGTAACATATACAAAACATTGTCACAAACATTTTTCTCAATATGCATGACATCTAGACAATGGCGTAACAAGTTCGTCTCCCAATAAGGAAGGTAAAAAAATATACTTTTCTTTTTTCCATTGTTCTACTCCAACAACTTCAACAACATTCTTTCCCCGAACCCTTCAACAACAACATTAGGTTCTAATGGTTTTCCAAATGTAACATTGACACCCTCAACTTGTTATAATATGTGTGACCCTGACAAATGTTCTGGTGCTTCCCTTAGTTTAGTTCTTCCGTCAAAAAGAGAACGACCCAGTCTGAATCTATGCCCTTTGTGTAAAAATCGACGGTGTCCCATAAAGCTGTATTTGCCCTTTTACAACAACGAAGACTCAGTGTCAAAGTTACAAGTTGGGCAAGCAAGACCAGTGTGCGTGTTCCATCCAGATAAATTGCCCAGGCCAGGGAAGTCATTAATTGTCCACAACAAAGCCGCTCGCAATGTTAACATTTATTTTTTCGAATAATCAAATGTTTACAATCCATTAAACCAAAATTCATTTAATTCTTTTATGAGTGGTTGTAAGTATACATCAATGTCGTTTCCCGTCATTTGTTTTCCACGAATTATCATGGATAGGATGAAAGAGGTTTGCTTCATATAGTCCCAAAGAGGACGATTGTATGAGATGAGGACTACTGGCCATAAACTATAGCTTGTACTCATGGTTCCAAAAGGGTTGAAGCCATCACTAGCTAAGCCCACTCGTACATTTCAAGGATCATTTGCAAATTGTGGATGTAATAGATCAAATGCTTTCCAAGCCTTAGAATCTTTAGGATGCCTCATAAACCCATCCTAGTTATCCTCTTATGCATGCCATGTCATAGATTCAGTTGTATTAGAACTCATAAACAATCATTGCAATCTTAACTTTAATGGAAAGTAACGCAAGATTTTTGCATATTGTTTCTTATCTTGATCTTTCCACTTAGACGTTTTGCACCGTTTACATTCTTCTAAGCTTTCATTCTCTTCACCCTAATGTAGCATGCAATCTTTTCGACAAACTGGTATTTTTTACATAATTAAGATTTAGTTTGTTAATCACATTATTGGCCTCATAAAATGAAATAGGAAACTTAGCATGTTCAAATGCGTCCTTTAATAAGTCTAGAATCATGTTTCATTGCTTTATCACTTATTCTACACATTTATTTTATATGATACAACTTCAACATGAATGATAACTTTGAATACTTGGTACAACTTTCATATAATGGTTCGTTATTGCCCTTCAACAACACATCAATGTTTGTATTTCCTTCACCATGCAGTATATCATCTTGTGCACCATCATCTCCAGTACCCTCATCAATGTGATCAACGTCGTGCCCCATAAACCCAAATGCATCGTTCAACATGTCTTCCATTGGATTACGAGATTCTATGACATCTTCAATGACATGCACACTTGTAACAACCACAAACTCATTTCCACTTAGTCTTTTACTGTGCATATACCAAGTTTGGTAGTTTTGAAGAAAAGTGCTACATGTTAAGTGTTCTTGAACTACATCCCTTGTTTGCCACTTATTGAAACCACACTTTGATAAATGCGTTAACTACAAAAAATAGTTAACCGGAACCTACATTTACCAAACTAGCTTTTGGTAAATTTTATGGATCATACAAACAAAAATTTAATTTTGCAAGAACTTGGATCCTACAAGCAATCAGTACCCTTGAAAACAGATCTGGATGCTTGAATATAAAATTAGATCCAAACCAATTTGCATGTTGGTTTGGTTCGATTGTTGTCTCTATAAATTTCTTAACCATTCTATAAATAACCATTATCAAATAGAGAACATGTTGATCATGCAAATAGTTTTTCAAGATTTCAGCAATACTAATCACTGTAGCAATAGTTGGACAAAAAAACAAATAAAAAAAAAATTCAGGGGCAGAACTACAAGGTAGTCAGGAGTTATACAGCTTGGTTAAACAAAAAGCAAGCAGTTCATCATAACTCCAATATTTGTTATGCTTACCTAGCAAAATCAAGCAACCTTTAGCTTATTTGGGATTTCAAATGGAACATAAATCTACGTCGAGCATTACAAGTAAATTTTCAAACAAATGTGAAATAAATATTATATAAATAACCATTATCAAATAGAGAACATGTTGATCCTGCAAACAGTTTTTCAAGATTTCAACAACACTAACCACTATAGTAATAACTAGACAAAAAAGCAAGTGATGAACAATAAGGTCCTATCTAAATTCTAAGTGATGAAAGTTTTAATTTAGTATGCCTATTGTTGTCTTTTTGGTAGAAGTGCGACTGTATTTAGTAATTTAATTGGCCTCTCTATATAAATTTTTATGATTTGATGAATTACAAATTATAATTTATTTGACTTATTTTTCAAGATTGTAGTTTATTTGATTTTTATTTTGCTTATATAGCTTCTGGTATTGCAGGGAACCACTATTGAATTATTGTCCTGTGTGTGGTGAGGTTCTTCAGATTTATGACCGGTTGAACAACATGATCTACTTAATTCTTTGTTTTGATGAAGGGACTGGTAACCAGGTGATGGTTGAAGGATTCTTGACAGATAAGCAGACTTCTTCTGGGTAAATTTTTGCAAATTGTATCTAATTTAGGCATTAATGAGATAGTGTAGAACATGATCTTTATTGACCTAATGGATTATACCCCAGTTTTGTTGACTATGGCTATGTATTTATGATTTGTATCATATAACAATAAAAAAAATCATTTGTTTATTTTTTGTTTTGTTTATATAGGTGGTTATTCAAACTGATCGAATGCATCAAGTGCATCCCATATCCTAGTATACGATATTTTCCACCAGCTTCTGTTTTCTTTTTATTTAACAATTGAAGTACATTTATATGATATATTAGACATGGGTTTATGTTTCAAGTCATATCAGGATGTACAAACCTCTTTGAAATTTCTTCTTTGCATTGCTAATTATCGGGTTTGCCCAATCACCTCAACCAGAATTAGAAGAAAAGCTTCCATTCTTACTTACTAACATATATCAACCTAGTACCCTTTTCAGCTATTACCAAATATCAACCCTTTGCTTTAGTTTCAGTGAGGAGTCAAAATAATTATTCTATAAACGGATTAGGGTGCCTTTCTTTTTTTCTATTTTGTACTTTAGTTCTTCATCTGTTACACTGGTGTTTCTATAGTTACCCCCTTATTATAAATGTAACTATTGTGTTGTCTGTAGGATCAAATTAATTTGGCTGAAGTCAAATATCCACTGGAACATTTTAAGGTCGGCGAAACTTTGTAATTAGTTTTAGTTGATGTTATTGATGCATAATTCCTTCTGAAAACACTTTTTGACTCTGTTCGTTGTTTACTACGCTTTGCTATTCAGTTCAATTATGCTAAAACTAACGTT
>Ga0123342_1002768_pt1 | contig 28872 bp, 7 predicted proteins | sample Turbeawhitnodule_FD_89960 | JGI IMG/M metagenome (GOLD analysis project Ga0123342, IMG submission 89960) | Root nodule microbial communities of legume samples collected from Mexico - Turtle bean Mexico white nodule | ecosystem: Host-associated > Plants > Roots > Nodule | place: Mexico: Nepantla... | reverse complement strand
TTCTTTGGTATAATAGGCTTCCACCTTGTCTGTTCTTAGAATTCTTTATGAATAGGTATAGTCTACCTATGTATCGTTTTTGTTAACATATGGGTTTTGGTCTAGTCCCCCCGTATTTTTGTAGTTTTGTATTTTTTTTCTTTTTTCTTTTGTTTAATAATATTTTTTTGGTAAATGATTGTTGTTACTTGAGGTGTCAGCCTAGCTCAGATCTTAAGTGACATAGTGATACCTAATATGAAAGCTTTTATTTAAAAAAAAATATTTTACATAAGTTAAATTATTTATTTTTGAATAATAAATATAATAATTTTTTTTAAATAATTATTAAAAAAAATTAATAACTCATAAAAATATTTTTTCTATAAAGAACATTATTCCTTGTTACTATCATAATTATTTTATTAATTGTGCATGATTGAAAAAAAAATTAAAATTTTATAAATAAAAAAATTAAAATTTGACTTAGAATATTTCTTAATATAGGATTTTATTTTACATTTTTTATATATACATTAACTTAATCTGTAATTCATTTATAAATAAATAGCTATTAATATTAATTTTTTTAATTTAATACAAAACTAAATAATCATTTCTCTAAATATTGAATTTTCTAACAAATTAAATTTTACATTTTTAATTTTTCAATTAATTAGTTCTTAAAATAATTACTTTTCTGAATAATTATTTTTAAATTATAATACTTTTCAAATAATTATTTCTTAATAGAACTAGTTTTCTAAATTATTGTTTTGTAATATATTTATTTTTCTAAAATATTATTCCTCAATATAATTACCTTTCTTAACTTTTATTTTTTAAATGTATATTTCTTCTAAAATTTTATTCAAAACAACATTTTTTGTTTTAAAATTGTATTTCCTTCATTTTTAAATAAAAAAAATTAAATATAGAAGGAGAGTGAATTTTAAACTGTTACATTAAACTATGTTATTTAAGTAATTATTTGATATAATATATTATTTGAATAAATGTTTAACACAAGAATGCTACTCGAGGAAATAAATGTTCCAAGTGCGCTCTTTTGGTCAAAACTTCACACACTTTGAAGCCTAGTTCTTTTAGAGATATATAGTAAAAGATGTACTATCATAGTAATCAACAACGAGAAGTTTGGTCTAAACTAAAATTGAAGCATTAAACAAAATAACAATACTTATATAATAAAAAATATTATAAGTAGTAAAATGACATAGTCAAACGTGTCATTGACATGTCAAAATCAAAATAGGAAGGGCTACAAATTTTAGCTCTTTCCTCTTGAAGGTAGACTGCGGGTGAGTTCACCAATTTTTTCTTTTATTTTAGTATATATAATATTTAAAAATACATTGTTAAGAAAAAGTTCAATTCCAATGGAATTTTGATGGAGTATTGAAAATAATTAAGTGTAAAATATAATCATACTTTATCTATAAGATGAAGACTTTAGTTCAACTATAAATTATATAAGATACTGTGAGGTCATGGGACGATCACTGAGGGGCTGTGAAGTCATGGGACGATCACTGAGGGGTTGTGAAGTCATGGGCTGATCCAATTAATATATTATAACAATCCGATCTGAGAAATTAATGACGATACCCGTAGAATCTTCATAAAGAATAGAATGCGAAATTGGCGAAGGTAGGGGTTACGAGAATTTATGAAGGAATTAAGCCATGAAAGAGAACCGTTACAAAGAAGGGCAGGGGAGACGTTTTCTGGAGGCTGAACAGGAAAAGGGACCAGAAACAATTGGAGACCACTATTTCCGAATACATTTGATGCTCTAGCTAAGGGTCATCTGTCTTGGCTAGAACATTTGGCGCCCACCGTGGGGCTAGGTAAAACTTTTCCTACCTCCACAATATATATGTCAATTTGTCCTTATTCACACAAGATAGCACACACCACTCATAAAAGAGTCATTCTAACATAGTTGATGCAGCAGTTCGCCGCCACCATGACAGGTACACGACGTTGTTCATTGTTATTTTAATTCACCTTGAACACAAAAATCGAATCGTAATAGAAAAATATGTGAATAGATGAATGGAGTAAAATGGTCGTATCATTGTACTATAAATTGATTTGGTGTTCATGCTTTGTCACATAAGATTATTAGAAAATTTTTTAGATAAAAAGATAATCAAACCTCTAAAGAGATATCATTATAAAGAAAGTAAAATTGAGTTAAATGTGTAATATGCATAGTTTGGGATGTATCAAATAAATTAAAATAGATGCATGTACTCACAGCACTCTACAATAAGTTATTATTATTTTATAAATTAGTAATATTGCCTCTTGTGTCATCATAAAATGTAATAAGGTGTTTTTGTGAGCAATGAAGTTAACTTCTTATAAACGTTAATATGTTAAGAAATATATGTTTCTATACAAGAAATCATGTTTTTGTGATTCGATATCCGGATTTATTGTTATGACTTTATACTATTAATGTTTTGTTTATTTTCTATTTTAAAAGATTTAGTTAATAAAATATTATAATAATGATTTATAAACGTCTCATTTTACTTGTTATGTTGATTGAAAGTGTTTAAATATTAATTGGGTAACTAAAAGAAATTAAAAGAAATGAAAACTTTAATTTGCATGTTATTAAAAAAATATTTTGTAATTTAATATAGAAATTAGTAAGATTCTGTTATAAATTGGAAAGTAAATATGATCATATATTTCTAATTAAGAATATGAGCGGAAATTTATGACTACAATTAATAAGATATTTGGTAAAAATTGGGTAAAGAAAACTTTGAAAGTATTTGTGAAATTTTTGTCAATGGTGTATATAATACATTTCCATGAGTTTAGTTGCCTTTGCAACAACCTCGAGCTGCTAAGAACACCTTACATGAAGAAAAACCTATTAAGAAGACCATGCAATGCATGATGAGATCTCCTCAATTTAACTGGGTGAGAAGCCGACCTCGTTCTATTAAAATAATCAATTACGAAGACCATGCACTGCATGATGAGATCTCCTCAGTTAACTAGGTGAGAAACCGATCTTGTTCGGTTACAATATCAAAATCATTAAGAAGACCATGCACTGCATGATGAGATCTCCTTAGTTTAACTGAGTGGGAAACCGATCTTGTTCGGTTAAAATATTAATTATTAAGAAGATCATGCATTGCATGAAGAAACCTCACTCGTCTTAACTAGGTGGGGTGTCGACATAGCTCGATCCAGTTTATAAAGGAAATGCTAATCTATCAGGTGAAGGAAATGTCGATCTCACTCAGTCCAGTTTGTAAGTTTTAAATCATATCTATAGCAGGGTTAAACACGTGGATGGAGGCAGCAAAAATAATGGCCGATGGGATGTGTTCAAGATAATAATAGGGTGTGAACATCAAGAAGTGCTTGCACAAGAAAGTCCAGGATCATTTGTGCCATCATTGAGTCGATCTCGCTGCAAGGGCGATAAAAGGGGCTGATATCGAAAGCTTATTAAGCCTCATTGGCTTATGCTTGAGGCTGAGGGGCTATGAGGTCATGGGCCGATCAAGATGCGACTGAGGAAAACAAAATCCGATCATGTTAAAGGTAAGAAGGACGTGTTGAAGGCCTGTTTAGCCTCATTGGCTCATGCTTGAGGCTGAGGGGCTGTGAGGTCATGGGACGATCACTGAGGGGCTGAGAGGTCATGAGACGATCACTGAGGGGCTGTGAGGTCATGGGACGATCACTGAGGGGCTGTGAAGTCTAGGGGTTACGAGAATTTATGAAGGAATTAAGCCATGAAAGAGAACCGTTACAAAGAAGGGCAGGGGAGACGTTTTCTATAAGAAAGAAAGGAGGCCGAACAGGAAAAGGGACCAGAAACAATTGGAGACCACTATTTCCGAATACATTTGATGCTCTAGCTAAGGGTCATCTGTCTTGGCTAGAACAGATACTAAGCTAAAACATAATTTATGTTTACTTAGTAAATTAGAAGAGAGAGCATAACTTTGTATACGCAGAAAGATGTTATCACTATCTAGTGAGCTACTGTGTGATTTGTGTATCATTAATCATATAACTTATTTATCTTAGTCATGAGTGATTGTTTGGCAAAGAATACTCAATTATTAGTCATGAATGGTTCTTGTTCAAAGAATACTAACTTTTATTCAAGAATGATGGTTGTTCAACTAATATTTAGTTTTAACTATAAGTGGGGGCGTAAAAAATATACCAAATTTTAGTCAAGAGTAGTTGCATTCAAAAGAATACCCAGTTTAGTCACAAGTGGTTGTATTCCAAATTATACTTATTTTAATTAGAAAGGACTATTATCCAAACAATACCTAAGAGATTAGTCAATAGTTATTACAAACTCAAATAATACTCGATTGTACTTCAGAGCATTAGTCTGCTTAGTATAACTCAATTTGTTGATTAATAATTGGTTGTAGTTTGTTGTGTTAGACAAACTAATATAAAACAACCGTATGTATTTATCTATCCCCTTGTCTCTTTAAATTTACATGTTATTATCGTTTATATTAATCTAAAAGAAATAGTAATTATAAGAAATACTTTAAATAAATAGTTTTACAAGTAAAATTGTTTAAGTTACAAATTTGAGCCTCCAACATTCAACTAGATGAAATAAAAGATATTAAAAACATCAATAAATCGTTTCTCATATAAAACTATCATCCAAGTAATCATCATCAACTCTCCCTTCTTGTATTTTTTTTCTTATTTTCTACATAGTATAAATATTTTCTAAATTTTTAATTAATTAATTAATTAATATCTATAATTTGATAAATTAAAACTATTATTAATTTTGAAATTTAATTTATAAGTATAAATAATTTAAGTTATAACACCATTGCATATTTTTATTTTCAAAATAACATAATATAAGAAATAATATTTTAAATGATTTGTTATTTGAATTTAAAGAAAAAATGGGTCGATTTCAAATGTAGCAATGTGGTGGATAAACATAACATATGAAAGCGAAGTTAACAGATTGAAAATATTAATTGGGAGCGGTGATATTATATTATGGGGATGGTGGAGTGACCACTAGATTGAGACCCATTTCTATATTCATATAAATTGGATGGTGAAGATCAGATGGGAAAGCTTTCGCTCACCATTACTTGTTTCGGTGCCTAATTCTTTTCAGGACCATTTACAAACCCAACTTTATTCTATAATGCCCACAACATTCACTTCTCAATAAATGTACATCAAAAACTCCTACCAATTTCCTATGGATTCACTTTTTTTTTGGGCCTCTATTGTGAACATCTATAAAACTAAAAAGTAAATATATTTGTTATAAAAAAAATTGATTAAATTTATAATTAATTATTTTTTTTACTCATTATATTAGTTTCTTTACGAGGAAATGTTATCAATTTGGTATTTTAAAATTGAATGTCATTTAGGAATTTTTAATTTATTTAATATAAATAGATTGGATTCTTAGTTTGATTATTAAATAAGTGTCTCATTATTGAATAGCATTACAAGTATAGGATTTTATTATACTTTGAGTTGGAATAATTTCCCCAATTTATAATTTATATATTATAAAAAAAAATTATTTTTAAAGTGTATTTTTATATGGATTTTATCAATTTCAGATAGTATGTAATCTGATAAGCCTCATCAAAATATTTTATTAAGAAATATTTTATTAAGAAGTGAATTTTAAGTTTAATCTAACTTTATAAAATTAATTATAGAATTTTGACCTACTTATATATTATTAAATATATTTATTTCAGTTGATATAGAATCTTCAAATATTATACATCATATCTATATTCTTTAAATATTATGCATATATCATGTGTCGATACATTTGGTTTAAAATTTACGTGATAAGATACATACATTTTAGAAGTCATAAAGCAAGATAAACATGTAATTGTAATTTAGTAAGTTTAGATTGAGAACATAACTTTTGATAACTTTTGGACCAAAACAAAAATGTAAAGAATATTGTTGTCCTAAATTACTTTTTATTTACTTATAAGTAGGGATATTATTATTACCTTTTTTCCCCTTAAAATCATCTTCAAGGAGAACAATTTCATTTTTGGGTTTAGCAATGCACAATTTTTATGTTTCTATATTTTAAATGTGTATGTGTATGTTTCGTGTAGCTTTGTTTTTTGGTAGTGTATATATGTTGAATTTTCATAATACAAACTTGGATTGCTTTTTTTAATATATATATATATATATATATATATATATATATATATATATATTATCTAGATACGTATTGAAAATAAAAACATAAAATAAATTTAATAATAGATGATTAAGAACTATAAAGACCAAATTAAGAATGTATTATACAAAACCAAATGAAAAATATATAAATGATGTTATGATGTCTGATGCTTAAATTATCAAGTACAAATCTAATATCTAAATTTTAATTTTTGATTAAAAGAATATAGTCAGATTTATTTATGAGTTGGCATGTCATCCATTAATAATTATAAAGATCTTTTAAGCATTTTCTTTTTTTGAATTCTCAATTATAACATGCAATAAAAATTACATTATTTATATAGTATTTCATATAACATTGTTTTATTAGAATTTCATTCTGTAAATATTTTTTTCTCTAATTAGTAGCATATAAGACTTTAATTATTTGTACAGGAGAAAAGATATAACTATTAAATTTTGAAAATTATTTTATAAGTTAATTAATAAGTAGTAATAGTGTCAAATTTGTTATAATACCAAAGACTTTTTGGGGATTTTTGGGAAGAAGTCCTTTCAACTTCAAATTTATTGACATCTTTAGTGTGGTTGAAGTATTCTTATCTTTATATAAAAAAAAATTGATAATAATTTTTTCTATAAATTATTCTAATTTCAACTCTAAACAAGTAAAAAACTTGGATTACCAACTATTTATAAACTAAATAATTATTTAAAAAAATTAATTAAGTTTTGAGTATCTTATATTTTTATATAAATATTCTATCATTTAATTTTATCATTAATTGTTACTTACATTTTCTCATTTTCAAGTTCTCGATCAATTTGTGTCCTCCCTCTCTAATCTCCCGTAACTTGTTCATCAACTCACTTTTATAAAGGAAAGAAGGAAGTAAGTTATTATCAAGAAGTTAGAGCTGATTGAAAATGAATGAATTCAAAATTTATCGATAAGTTTAAGATGCTTGATCCTATTGATAACAAAAATCAAATGGTAGGATATTTAGATGAAAATAAAAAATATTTTATATAATTAATATAACATTTTTTTAATAAAGATTTAATTAACAATACTTAAATTTTTGAAGTAATTTAAATTTAATTAAATCTTTTTAAAATAATATTTTTTAATAAAATAACAATATATTTTATGTGATCAGTCTTAAAACTTTTGACAGGAAATGTATATTTTATTTGAGATTATAAAATTAAATAACAAACATATATCTACATATATTTAATTTGAAAACGTAAGAAATTATTAATAATATACTGTCAAAGTATTAACATGGAAAAAAATCACATTTTGAAATATTAGTATTAATTTAAAAAACAAACTATTAATGTAAACAAACATTGTGGGAGTATAATAATGTATATTTATTAAGAAATATTTTTTTGACATAAAAAATTGATATACAGTACCAATGCATCAGTTTTTTAGTATAATATATGTATTATCTAAAAAAAGTTATAATCCCCATACTAATAGTTCAACTTTTAACAAACAAGAATTATATTACCTAACTTGTTTTCTTCATTAACATGTGGCCCTTTTTTAGTGAATAAAAAAACTAATACACAAATTAACAAAATCTACTGTCTTACTAATTGCATTTACAATCTTTACAACATCAGTATATGCTTATGAAAAAAAAATTAATTAAAATAAAAAGGCTAAACGAGCTCTTGTTAAAAAAAAAAAGTAGTGGTATTTCATCATCTCCTATTATTTTATTTTATTTTTTATAAAAGTTTTTATGTTAAACATCATTATGCAACTTGACATCTCAATTAGGCTAACAACTTAAGTAATAACAATCATCCACCATCACATGAAAAAAATATTATTAAAAAAATAAAGAAAATACAAAAATATGGCAGGATTAGACCAAAATTCATATATTAACAAAAACGATACATAGGTAGATTATACATATTCATAAAAAATTCTAAGAACAGACTGGATGAAAACCTATTATACCAATGAAATGATTTTGTATGAATAAATCCTAAATTAGTCAAGTTATGAGCACACGCATTCCCTTTACGAAAAATACGAGTAACCCTAAACTTGGTTTTCTCACAATAATTAAAACAAATATTCCATCAATCACGAAGCATCCACGAAATATTAGTCCTAACAATAAACGCAGCACAAGGCAAAATCACATTCAAGCCAGACATTAGTAAGTCTTATCTTTTGAGCTTCCTCTATAGCATGTATAACTCCACAAAACTCAGCAACCATAGTAGTTTGAACTTCAAGAAACGCAGAAAAAACACCGATAAATTTCTCCATACTCCCACAAAAATACCCTCTACAAATAACGAGATTGGGATACCTCCTAGCAGTCCCATTATGTTAATTTTAACTCAACCTAGTGAAGAAAACTCTCATCTAACAGGAAAAAGACAAAGAACTTTACCACTACGAGTATTGATACCAAAAAACTTAATCACGTTGAAATTCAACATATCATTCTTCATTGAAGTTCTAGACGAATTTCTCATTAGATAAGTTAAATTTTTAATTATCGAAATAGCCCTAGAAACCTCAATCTTATTCTAAAATCTAGCATAATTTCCCATACGTCATATCATCCTAATAAAAAAAATTATCACAACAAGCTTAATCAATTTAACTAAATAACTATCATCACTCTTAATAAAAGAAAGAAGATCATTCTTATTAGAAAAATGAGAAATAAGAAAGATCTGCCGAACCCAACTCCAAATATGCAAAACATTAGAATATTCAAAAAAAATAAATGTTAAATAGATTACTCATGCTTTTCACAAAGCGTACACATAGAACATATATGCAAACTTTTGTTCATGAAAAACTTTACAAAGTACTATAGTTTTGGAAGACGAAATAGATAAAAACCAAATAAATTTACTTCAACCACATGGAACTCTTAGTTGTTTGATACAAAATAATATTAATAAAAAATACAGAATAATAGTTATATAATACGTGAGAAATAATAATTAATTTACATTTTGTTATATTTAATCATGTAGTGCAGCTGTATTTAACAAGAAATTGCTTATATTATGAAATTCCTAAGAAAAAAAAATGGAAATACAAGTTGGTTAGATGATAGGCTGGCAGTCTCACAGTAACGGACATGGCCCATGTGTTCTCTCATCACTCATCATCATTATTCATTTTTATTTTCTAAACAGTGTATTGGTAATTTTAGTGTAGGAAAATATAAAAACATATATGTGGAAAATAAATATATAATGTTTGATATAGTGGATAAATAGTAGAAGTGGTTAAGCTTAGCATAATATTGTTAAGTATTGGATAAAGAGAAAATGGATTTGATAGTGAGAAATTAGTGTGGAAATTGACAGTGAGAAAATGGTGTGATTGGAGCAAGAAAGATGGGAAGAGAAGAGAGAGAGAGGAGAGTGGTGAAAGAGACAGATGATGGAGAAGAACATGCATTCCATGCATCAAAATTTGAATAAGTTGTTTTGGGGACTATTCTGCATGTTATTTCTCCATCGTACCAGAATGAGAATGTGCATAATCACTAGACTAAAGTAGATAAAATGATAGTAATTTGAAAAGGAGGTCACACACATACACAAGAGTAGAAGAGTAATAAAGAATTGTAGTGGGTTTCATTTTCAGCTGGAGGATCAAACTTCCATTATTTTTATGCCATGGACCACACAACATAACTGCTACATCTTCGATCCTTCTCGCAAATAATTTCGTATTAACTTTTTAAGAAGTTGGTTTTTAATTTCAAACAAGATAATGTTAGTTTATAAAAATAAGAGTTAAATATTTATAATATATGAAAATAATTAGAATAATTTTTTTTGTATGATTTCAATTATTTTTATATTAGAAATATTTAGATAATTTAAAGTTTGGACAAAAATAAAAATCAGTTTCGTATTATACTAACAAAACAAGAACGAAAAACGAAAGAATTGTAATATTTTCTTCGTGTTTATAGAAAAGTTTATCAGAAAATATCTAATGAGTCTTGAGTAACTTATTATGAGTGACTTGTGACATGTGGGTGACTTGATCTTTGCTTGTGTAGGTTCGAATCAACTCATGTTACATCAAGTTCATAAGATATTTTAGTTTTTTTTTCTCCTTAAGCTTTTTAAGATGCCTTATAATACATGTTAATGCAAAATTTACAGAAAGCCTTAAAATTATACCAGGACAAAAAATATATAAATCTTGTATTACGAAGTAGACTTTAAGCCTAACTCAACCCTATAAAACCGGGGCTCATAGGGTTGAGGTTTGCACCCACTTATATACAATGAAAGGCTCTAATCTCTAGTCGATGTGGGATCTCCAACACACCCCCTCACGCTGAGACTACCAACTCATGCGTGGGATTATATATTATGGGTGGTCCGATAGCGGCACGATAGCGGGTGGCACGATAGGCCCAACACAAACACTCGCTAGGATAGGCTTGAAAATGGCTATGATAGCCTATTACGAAGTGGACTTTAAGCCTAACTCAACCCCATAAAACCGGCTCATAAGGTTGAGGTCTGCACCCATTTATATATTATGAAATGTCCTTATCTCTAGTCGATGTGGGATCTCCAACATCCTGCGTATTTGTTTTCTTTTCTTGAATAATTTTTTTCTTCATCTAAATTAATATAAATATTAACATCTACACAAAATGTTAAAATAACTTAATTTAGTTATTCTTTTTTGTTTAAGTAGTAGGACGTATTTAAGCCCATTATATATTTTCTGGTGATTGCCATATGTTTAAACAAAGTTTTTTTTTTATAAATATATCACTGTAATTTGTTTATTAAAATATATATTTTCATTTATTTTTTTTCATCTCAGATTCTCAATCTCTTTCTCTCATTATTGTCATTGTTTTCTTACACTTTTGATTAGGGTTCATCTTCTCTTGCTTTCTCTTGATTTCTTGTGTTTTCAGATTGAAACATCATCAAGGGTGTAGTATCTACTACATCACTGATTGTAATATAGTATCAGAGTTTTTCGAATGAAGAGCTTTGTTACACTTCTCTAATTTTCTTTTCCATTCTTGATGATTTTTTTTTCTTGCACAAATTTTTACTATTTCTTTATTTGCAATAATGGTTGACAAAAACCCAACATTGTCATCTTCATCAGAGCAACCAACAAACAGTTTTCTTTATCTACACCCTTGTGAGAATCTCGTTGCCTCACTAGTCTCACCCGTTATTGATTCAACGAACTGACATTCGTAGAGTTGATCCTTCATCACAACACTCAGCACCAAGAACAAACTAGAGTTCATCCTTGGTTCTTACTCATGCCCTCAAAAAGACGATCCCAATTTCTTGGCACGATGTAACAATATTATGGTTTTCTGGTTAGTGCACTTCGTTTTTATCCCTATTAAGCAAAGTGTTATTTGGATGGATGTGACTCTTGATATCTGGAATGATTTAAAAATTAGATATTGTCAAGGAGATTTAGCTCATATTTCTGATTTACAACTTGAGGGATCTTCTTTAAGGCAGGGTGATTTGTTTTTTATTGATTACTTTACGAAATTGCGTTATTTGGGATGAATTAGAGAATTTCATACCTCACCCTGTAAGTACTTGTTAGTGTTCTTGTTTTGTTAATCTTGTTATAAATCAACGAAAATGTGAGGATCGTGCTATACAGTTTCTAAGAGGGCTAAATGACCAGTATAGTAATAGTTGTTCTCATGTTCTGCTCATGAATCCTATTCCACCAATATCTAAATTTTTTTCTTTGGTTGTACAACAAGAAAGATAATGATCTACTGTTGTGCCTACGTAATTATTTATCCTATTATTCTTTATCTTCTTCTTTTAAAACTATTATTTCTTCCATTAACTCTCACCATGAACCAAGTTCTTACACTGAGGCTTCCAAAAGTACTTGTTGGCAATCTGTCATGTAAGTTGCGCTTCAAGCTCTTGCCACTAACAATAATTGGTAGTGGGGTCGTTGTAGTATAGTGGTAAGTATTTCCCGCCTGTCACGCGGGTGACCCGGGTTCGATCCCCGGCAACGGCGCCAAAAACTTTGAAGACTTTTTTACGGCAAGTGGCACTGTTTAGGTTCGAACCCTAAAAATACCTCTAGCCCTCTATTTATCCTAGTTTTATAAGGTTAGGTTGCTTCCTGTGTCGCGCTAATGGGCTAAATGATAAAACATCAAAAAGACCCAATCTTTCTTTGCATCTTTTTCCATTCTAGGACCTTCCGTCATTATCTTTTTAGCTCAAATTATTCTCCTTTATTTCAAATCTTCAATCTTCCCTAGAAATCTGTAATTAACACCAAATTTGGGAATAAAATGTTTTTATTCAAATAAAGCTCATAAAAATGTAAAAAGGTATAAATTCATAAATTAGGGATTATTTTATATGTAAATTAGCAATAAATCCTTATAAGTGTCTATATTTTAATATGAAATATTACTGAAATTAGACACTTATCAAGCTTCAAGCTCTTGCCACTAACAATACCTGGCAGCTTACTCTTATTCCCCCAAGGAAGAAAACCATTGGTTGTAAATGGGTATACAAAGTAAAACACAATTCCGATGGCACAATTGATCGTCATAAAGCATGACTAGTTGCCAACGGCTTCACCCAACTCGAAGGCTTAGATTTTTTAGAAACATTTGCACAAGTTGCCAAACTCACCACCCTCCGTTTACTCCTTGATGTTGCCACCACAAAAAACTGGATTTTAAAGCAACTTGACATTAATAATGTTTTCCTTCATGGTGGCCTTCATGAAGAAGTTTATATGACCCTCCCTCTAGCCTCCCTCTCCCTTCTCCCCAACATGTATACAAGCTTCAACGCTCTTTATATGGTCTTTGTCGAACTAGCCGCAAATGGTATGCCAAGCTCTCCTCTTCTTCTTTTTTTTATCTCATAAATACTCTCTTTTTGTTGTTGATCATTCTCTTTTTCTTAAATATATTGATAACAAAATCATTGTCATTCTTGTTTATGTTTATGACCTGGTCTTAATTGGTGATGTCACAAAGGAAATTGTTGCCATCACTGCTGCTCTCCATCACCACTTCAAAATAAAAAACTTAGGTAACCTTACCTACTTTTTGGGTCTTAAAATTGCTCGTAACAGTGTCGGCCTGCATCTCAGTCAACGCAAATACACACTTGACCTCCTTCAAAAAATTGACATGCTTAACTTTGAACCCGTGGCCACTCCAATGACTCACACTTCTCACCTTTCTCCTAGTCAAGGAACCCCCTTGATGTTGCAGCCACTTCTCAATACAAAAGACTTCTTGGCCACCTCATATACCTCACCAACACTCGTCCAGACATCGCCTTTGTGTTCACAATCTCAACCAGTTCTTCTCAGCTCCCACCACTTCTCATCAATAAGTTATTTCTCGTCTCACCTTAAAGGCAACCCTGGTGATGACCTCTATTTTCTGCAAAACAATAATCTTCAACTTTGTGGTTTAAGTTGGGCCACATGCCTTGTCACATGGAAATGTGTTACGGGTTATTCAATTTTTTTAGGGAACTCCCTTATCTCCTGAAAGTCAAAGAAGTAGTAAACTATATCTCGCAACTCCTTTGAAGTTGAGTAGAGTTATGGTCATCTTTATGTGTGTACTGCAATGGTTGACCTATCTTTTTCAGGATCTTCATCTTTCTCTTTCCCAACTTGCAACTTTATATTGTGACAACCAATCTGCTCTTCAAATTGCCTTCAATCAAGTTTTTCATGAATGCATCAAACACATTGAAATTGACTGCCACTTGATTCGTGAAAAGCTCAATACTGATTTATTGAAACTGCTGTTCATCACTTTTACTATGCAAGTTGCTGACATTTTCACCAAACCTCTTGCTTCTCCACAGTTCGACACTTTTAAATCCAAGTTGTGAATCTTCTAAACTTGAGGGGGTGTTAAAATAACTTAATTTAATTATTCCTTTTTGTTTAAGTAGTTGGGCCCGTTTAAGTTCATTATATCTTTTCTGTTTATTGCCATATGTTTAGGCAAAATTCTTTTTCTTATAAATACACCAATGTAATTTGCTTATTGACACAAATAAAATATATTTTCATTCTTCTACGCTTTTGTTTAGGGTTCTTCTTCTCTTACTTTCTCTTGATTTCTTGCATTTCCAAATTGAAACATCATCAAGAGCATAATATCTACCACATCACCGATTGGAATACAAAATGAATTATAATTATTTATTTCTAAAAAAATTATATCAAAGATAAGGAAATATATAAAAACATCTTTTAAAAATAAATAATTATAGTTTATAGTTGGATATGAATAGATAAAGAAAAAATAATTTGTCTTTATTCTCTTCATAATAATAATAATAAGAATAAGAATATAAATATTATTATTATTCGCACTACGAAAAATCCTATTGGTATTAAAATGTGAATCATCATGAATAGCCTCGAAGTCTTTACCTTCAAGACATTATTTTGTGTCTTCTGTTCATTTGCATTCTGTTGCCAAGTGAACTTGTATTTGTTAGATGAGTTCAAAATGAAATTTCTTTATCTGTTGATATGCATATAAAGGAAGTCGAACAATCGAATATGAGAATTAGGAAGACTCAGTAACGAATTTTTTTTACTAAGATAAATTTTAAATAACTCTTATACCTTCTTAGAAGAGTGAATTTAGGCATAATTTATTCCTGTAAAATCAATTTAGGAATCGATATAAATCGATTTTATAAGTTAAAGTTAAAGTTTGTCATCTTTATATATTATAATTTTCTTGTACTTTGTCAAGAATTATGAAATTATGGTTTGAAATTGAATATTTTTGGGATAAATTTTCAAGGGCTAACTTAGACTAGGCTGTATCTCCAACGTTTTCTCTAAGAGATTGGCTATGAATGAGGAGCAAAATGTTGGCGGAGGTAACCAAAGTTGACGAAGCTTTAGAAAGGCAACAAGAAAACACGGACATGATGCTGGCAAAGGCAAAGCAGTGATAGAGGTGGTGATTCATGTGGTGATTCAGTATTATTATTATTATGTTCCAATTTTTATTGATTCTGCTACTGCTATGAGAATGAGACAAGCCTGTTTCTGCCAGAAAATAAAGATTAAAAGTGAACAATACATAATGAAAGATAAATAAAATGTGCATTTTCCACTTTCCCAGTTCAGCATTTACAGAATGAAAAGCAATAGAACAAATGTTTTAGAATATTGTATAGCAAAAGAGGACTTCATATTACTATAACCTGTAATAAGATCCAAGTCAAATCACGACCTTTCAGAGACTCTAGTTCAGCTACAGAGTTACACAGATGGGAAGTATTTGTTTAGGTTGAAAGGCAGTGAATAAAACTCCTCACTTCTTGTGTCAGTCTTGAAGGAGCGGTACTTGTCCCACCAATGTTTTCCTCTGTCTTTCCGAATAGCACCATCCTTCTTATGTATTGTGTTATCTAGGAAATACGCCATGCAACCAGCAACAAATGCTTTTGATTGGAACGGCACATTGATTATATCATTGAACTGCAAGGTACATAAATTGTCAGCAAAAGCTAAGAACAAATCCAAGGTTTTTACACATCACATCCATAGATTAGTTCCATACCCATCTTGCTTTGGTGTGAACTGGACCATAACCATTAATTGCTGTGTACTCATTGAAGTACTGTGAGACAGATAGACCAATGAAGATGGAGAAGCCTAGTACAAACTTTGTTCTAAAACTATTGAGGTTGCAGAATTGAAGAAAACTTAGACCTCCCGCTCCTACAAATAATGAATGAGAGTGGAACATTACATGCTGTTTAATGTAAGTATACAAGTAAACCAAAGTCTGAATGTCATATGAGTACATCTTGAATGAGGCATACCAACATAAGCGAAGAACAAGCAGTACAGTGCAGCAACAATAGGAGGTGGAATGGATGCAAAAACAGCTCCAAATTTACCTACCCGGTAAAGAAAAATTAGCACGAGTTTAGTCTGTCAAGGAAAACTACATATTCAAATTAGAAGCACTGCACTGAGCTTCATCTTCAACTCACCAAGAATTGAAAAGAAAATCATAAATCCAGCTGATATCTGCACCACTCTTCGGCTGCCTACTCGTGTTAAAGCCAAAAGACCAGCGTTTTCTCTATATGGAAACCAAACAAACCTCATCAACAAGAAAGTTGTTTACCCTAAATTGAAGTAGGGTATACAAACAGAATGATTTTAGTCTTACACAGATACAGAGGATCCATTGCCCGTTCCAAACAATCCTGATAACAAAATGGCAACTCCCTGAAGATAAGAAATATGATGCATAATCATCAGTATTATCAAAACTACATTAATTATGAGGATTAGATCAAGTCCCTTATCTTAGTCATCAAATTCTTAAATCAAATAATGAAATGTGATAAAAAAAATCGCCATAAGAAACATATTTTCAATGGAGGCTAAACAATGTTGAAAAATACATCCTCGTGTTGCTGTTTGATTAGAAAATTATATCTCAGTTTGATTAGAAAATTATATCTCAGGGATCTAAGGAACTTGATTTAAGTTCCGTTTTACAAATGTGAAAACAAAATGCAGGCATACTAGCTATCTTCGTACCTGCCAACCGATGCCACGGCTAAGAATAGATGGTGGTAATGGTGTTGCACTTGCATACCGATAGACAGCAATAAAAGCACCACTGGACTGCTTGCAACAAATGAATTAAGAATATATAAATTAATTCTAGCAAATCAGTACCATTCAATATAAACTGGAAATTGTAAAACACTAACTGAGAGTTAGTGCATTGTTATAGAATAGAAGCCAGATAGTCTCAATGACATACTCATCGTGCATGTAGTAACACAACACTGCCATGTGCAAGGCCAAATTTTAGTATGTATTAATCATTACTATTTCGCTCATTCGTTTGCATAAAAAGATCAAAATTATTGCACTGGTCGAACATAACTGACAAACTAAGAAAAAGAATCTAGATACCTCCCTCCTTTTATTTCCATTACCTTTTATAATTCTTCCAGGCATACATTAACATACCAACCAGTCTCCAACCCAATATTGCGAATTTATGTCGCAATTAATTTTCATGTAGTTACTAAGGTTTTCTTATAAAGCTATTATATACATTCAGTGATTATTGGCATCAATATGGTTCCCAAATTTTAACTGCCCTCAAGAAAACAAAATCAGCTATTTTCTGCATATGCAATATGCCAAACTATTAATTAAATTTCTCAGTGTTAAAATCCCGACTTTAGTACCATATGCTTCTTCTAAGAAAGAAGAAAAGAAAAATAATCAACCATGAAGCTGAGCCACTAGATTTGATAAAAGCTAATAGGATAAATATCTATAACACAAGAAGAACGATAGTAGTTAATAAATCAAAAGTTTTTCTCATTCCAACTTAAATATCTACAAAAAGAAATTACCTCTACAAGAGCAACAAAGGATGCCATCATCATGGCAAAGGCTTCACCTGCATCAAATGTAGGGGCTCCCCATTGAAATGGATATGGAACACTTATCCTGCAAACCCAAAAAAACATGTTGAATACTTCCCCATGAGTAGATTCCTCAAAAAGGACAAAGGTGACAATTATTCAAAAACAATGATACACAATTCCTAATTCAACACACTCAACAACCCAACATAGAAGTAGTTTCTCCTGGAACTGATATCAACAGATGGGTTTGGGAAGAAAAGTCAATACAAATTTAGCAAAAAATAAGAAGATAAAGAAGGTGATCATAACTCTAAATCAAAGTCAAAGCATCCTGAGGTTCTTCTTATTTGAAACTCCAGATGTGATCATTCACAGATTTTGCAACTAAGAGGAATGTCCCTAGTTAACCAGAAGTCCAAAAGGCTCCACTCATAAGATATACTATATTAAATGGAAATCACAAGAATAAATCCACATAATAAACCCCATCTGTGGATGGTGCATTATTAAATTTTGGGAACCAATCACGTAGCCATAAAATGTTAGTGAAAAACCACACCCCAATTTACAGACCTTTTGGTAATTAAATAACCAGTTGCCAGCGAAAAAATCAATGAAACTTCACTACTAACCATGGGGCTGCTTCTATTAAACCAGCACGATCAGTACGACAGGTTGTTTGAGTTTTAGGGGCAGCATGATTGTATGCCCCTCCAACAGTAAGCAGATAGGCATATAGCCACACAATTGCAACTGTAAATAAAACAGTGAACCGTTCGAAGACATGTTTTCCTGCATGTAGAACATGGGGTACAAACTGCATGAAAACCAATAACTGTTATTAACAAAGATTCATAGAAGCTATCATGCCATAAAAGTAAGGAAAGCAAGAGCTCAAAATGAACTGAGATCATGATGCTAAGAGTTTTTGACACTATAAAGAACTGTACCTGTGAAACAAATACTAGCAATATGAGCTCTGGCAGTCCAATCTCTATACATTTAGCAACCTACACACCAGCAAGACATCAACATTTATATTACCTTTGAACCCAAGCAACTGAAATGTGTACTTACCCCAGGAAAGCCTAGCTCGTAAAGCCCAAAACCAACAAGAGATACCAAAGGAACTGCTGAAAGTGGACTTAAGAACCTGAAAAAAAAAATTGGAAACTTACATCACTTGGAATATTACACTCAATTACAGGAATATTAAGTTATTTCGATGTCTTTAGTTCATGGGGACTGCATTGTTGATACATATTCCGTCACACATATAAGTTAAGCATGTCAATATATTTGTACTTCAAACAAAATTTCAATTCAGAGTAACAACTGTCAAATAAGTATTCATGTCAAAGACGACCCTAAATCCAGATTACATTTCTGTTTAGACACTTTTTACCATATAGGAAGACTAATGTAACACAGACGCTTACTAAGGACTTGAAACCAACCTTGCAACATTACGCCAAAGGCCACTAAAGCCTAGTACTATTTGAAGAGTTGAAGCAACAATAAGAGCACCTTGGGTTGCCCGCATTATCTTCTTGAATTTCTGAAAAGAAGAGAAATGAAGTCAAAAGGCAGAGGAAGAAAGTGATTAAAGTGCTCATGTACACCCAAAAAACAAAATAGTGATCAAACAACTCCATCAAATAAGCATCAGGATCCTATGTCATATTCAGCTCCGTGAATTAAAATAACACTTTTTTTTCTTCTATATAAATTGTTTACTTGAAATTTGAAGGTACCACAAGCACACCAGGAACTAAACCCAACTTTACTCTTTACACAGTTTCTAATGCATTGATTAACCCACCCCTCATTGGAATAAGTTTTTGCTAAAAACTATACAGATTACAAATCATGTGGAAGTCTTTGTTTGGCAAGTATATAAATCACACAGAACTTATAAAAAAAACTTCAGATACAAGACCTCTACAGGATCTGGCTCATCACTGAAACGACCAGCAAGAATAATAGAGATGGTTGTTGCAACATAAGTATAAGACCCTCCAATTACTGCAGGCAATCGAGTTCCAAACAGAGATTGCAGCAATGTGTTAATTCCAGCTACAAAGAGTAGAGTTTGAATAACTTTTGCCTTCTCCTCCTGCAAGAAATGGACTATCAATTCTCTATTTTTTTATAAATATAATTTCTGCTAGGAGAATAGTGCAACTTCAATCAAATGGTCCGTCAAGGACAACCCTTTTAAACTATTCCATTTACAATTACAATTGTTTATTTTAAGTATATTTAATTTGTTAAAGCTTACATTGCCACCTCCCATCTGGGGAACAAGAGCAGTGGGAATAAGCACAGTTGTACCGAGCATCACAAAATAATGTTGAAACCCAAGAAGTATAGCCTCAGCTGCATCAGAATGGCACCAACATTTAGGCATATCAATAACATAAGCCCAGGAAGTAGTCATTTATATTTTAAGAAAATCAACTACGTGTCATTTCAGAATACATCATTTAATTTGTCCATAAAATCCACATTGTTCAATGATGTTGTTGAATGTTGACTGCATGAACGTTCTAAAATTCAATAAATTAATAAAAATATTATTTTATACAAAAAGGGATTATTTATGATTAAATACTTTTAAAATTATTGCAGCAGAAGCAAGAATTAGATTTTGGACCCGGATCTGGCAATAACTGGGAATAGCCTCAATACGAATGTAGAATAAAAATAGTGCCTCAAATGGGCAAAAACAAGAGGTTCAATTTAAAAGAACTTCAATCAAATCCAAGTTTGAGACCAGCCAATAGGGCATTGAATTGGTTCCAATCAAATTAGTCAGAGGTAAAAACACCTTTGGCTGCACTTTCATAAACCAGAACCCAAGTCCCTATACCAAAACCGTGAATTAAACGCCAATATTTTTCTGGTTCCCCCTTGAAGTCATTCATAAGCTTTGTTGAACATAAACTTACAATCGGTTTAAGAAAAAGTTCTATTTTCCAGAATAATATTTTTTTTCTTCTCATCGAAACGCCTAAAAGGAAAGAATTTACTGAAAGCCACTTTAATGCTAAAAAGCAAGCATGCGCAAACAAGTAATGTCAGAATCACAAAGCATGCTTTTAAATATATATATATATTTATAAATAAACCATGTTGATAAAGATAACAGAGGAGGAATCAGGTTCAAAGCAAGAGCACACAGAAACCGAATCTATGATTACAGAAAAACAAAAACAAAAACTCACGCCATGGAGGAGGACTCGTAATGCAGTACGAAACATTCGGTAGCTGATCCTTCGGTGGATGTGGCTGTGGGTCATCTATCTTAGGCGCCGGAGCACCTCCACCTCCTGCCATAACTTTCTTTCAGAGACCCTCAACAACAAACTGCAAGGATCAATAAATCAAAACCCAAATCAGAAAAAAAAAGTTAAAAAAACACAGTCATAATAAACAAGAAGAAAAAGAGTGAGCTACCTAACAGTGAAGGTAAAGGGAAAAAATGGAGTGTGGCTAATAATAGCAAAAAAACGATAGAGTGAGACTAGGAGAGAGTCCCTTTGAGTAAGCAATAGTTACAACAATAATTGTGCAGTTCAAGAAAAGAAGAGAAAAATAAAAGCACCTTTTGACGGTTTTTGAGGGTGCAAAAGAAGGGGACTTTAAAGTCAAAAAAACTAAAATGACCCACACCAACCAAGAACTAAATAGACTAAAAAAATGGTTTGAGAGAGTGAAAAGATTAATGAAAACGCTGACGGTGGAGGTGTTATAGGGCAGTGTAGAGTGTGGAGTGAAACAGAGTCCAAAGTCTGAGAGGGAAACGATAAACTCAACACAACACGGAATGAACTCAACACCCTCTCTCCTCCTTCACTTTCTTTGTCTCTCTAGCCGTATACACTGCACCACCACGAGTTACACAGTTCTAGTAGAAAGTAGAATCGTATTCCTAAGTTTTTCTTCTTTTCTCATTTTCATATACCTCCAATTTTACTTTCCGACATGTTTTTGTTTTTCATTCATATATATTTTTCCCTGTTGTTTTCTTGTTGCGACACTCGCATATGATATGACTGCCAAGTATAAGGAAAACCAACACTCGTGTCATCATGGTAATCGTTTGAGAATAATGTTGCTTAGTTATACAATAAATTATACATAAAAAAAATAATAGTAAGAGAATAAACCTAATGTGATAAGTATCATTGTATTAATTAACTTAGCAACTATAATCACTACAACCAACACTACGTAAACTTCATTTTTCTATCAACTTTGGTAAAAAGATTGTCACTAAATATTAAACTTAATGTATAAGGAATTACTAAAATCACATTTAAAAAAATAAAATACAAATTTATCAATATGAGAATAAAAAGGCCGAAGACAAATTTGAAAAAAAATATACAGAGACCAGTTTATTATTTTTTATTTGTTGGGATTTTCTCATGCATAATTGTTAACTGGCATAATAAAAAAAATTTATTGTATTAAAAGTATGCACTACTTCTCTATTATGTCCTTTGTCTCTCTTGTTTATTAATTGTAATCATTGTAAAAACTGCATTGTAGGAAATTATGTAAGTACTTTGCAGCTTCCTTCCACACTTGTCCAGTAAGAAAATAGGATATGATTGTTTGGTTATACTGACTTCTAATTAAGATTTTCTTAAAACTTAAAGTATACTTCTTTATTCCTTTTTAATTAACAAATTTTAATACAAAAATTATCTGACATTTTTAAAATTTTAAGATAATATTTCATTTTTCTAATTATATCCTCAATTTTATTAAAATAATAAAACGGAATCATTCACTATTTTAATAATATTATTGTATACAAAACTATTCTAACTTGTTTTTTTATCAGAGAGTATACTGTTTCCATAGAAGGAAAGGTGACCACTCCTCCCATTTATATAGAGTGATTTATGAAGAAAGTTAAAGTAATAATGTAGAAGATGTGAAGAGTAAATATGAAAGCCAGTTGGCAGAGAAAATATTAATTACTCACTCTTACTTCTCCACGTACAGTAACACTAATATACACTACACAAAATTCATTATGTGTTTATGTATAATGAACTATAATTATATAATATTATAAAGTAAAAACAATATTTTAAATAAAAATAATAATTAATAATAAAAATAAATGTACAATTCTAAATAATAAGATTAATAATAATAATAATAAATATATTAAATAAATAAGAATAATAATATAAAATATTGATATGATAATAATATTAATAATAAAATAAAAATCAATAATAATATTAGATAATAATAATAATAATAAATAAAAATTTATTATTAATAATAATCACAGTAAAACAAAAGCATATAATAACAATAATAAATAATACGACTAATACAATAAAATCATAAAATAATATTATTATTAATAAAAATATTAAAACAAAAATAAAAATTATTTTAAACAAATTAATTAAAATATAATTTAATTTATTACATTAATCAATTCACAAGTTTTTAGAAATGTTCTCTTCTCTTTCTATTATTTCCTTCAAATTCAAACAAACTTCAAAATTTTATTTATTTCTATTTATGTATTGTAAACACGAAATAAACAATTATGGTTATATGATTTTAAAAGTAACAATAAATTTTGTATGATATATACATCTTATTTTACATTAAAAAATTAAAAAAAAAACATGTAAAATATATAAATTACATGTTTATTTTTTAAAATTGTATTATACAAAGTAATATATCATATTATATAACGTAATATAATTGATTATTTTGTATAACATAATCATTTATTTGTGGTATATAATGTAATATAATCAGATACATTATATAAGATAATATAATTGATTATTATATAATATAAAAAAATATTAATAGATATAGATTATAAAATTTAAAATAATAATAATAACAAAAATATTAATTATAATAAAATTATAAAATAATCATAAAATCATAAAATATTAATAATAAAAATTAAATTAGAATAAATAATAGATTTATAAAATAAGATAAAAATATAAATAATAATAAAAGTAAAGTTATAAAATAATAATAAATTATAATTTAATAATTAAACTTGATGTGATAGTAAAAATAGTTTAATCATTTTATAAATATATTATTTATAATTTCCTTTAAATTTATTATATTAATAAAATTATTTACAAAGTTTTATAATTTTTATTTTTATCCAGGAAATTTTGAATTTTTTTATTTATAATGTTTTGATTGTTTTCTTGTTTTCTGTAGATAAAAAAAAAATACCTATTCACTCAAAAACAGATGAAACAGCAAAAGTCAATAGATACAAATGAGTCAATAAATACAAAGGAAGGAAGAGTCACACAAATACTCGACTAAAAAATGTTACTCATTTACATATAAGATCGAGAGGTGATTTCTTATATTCTTCATATTGATTTTAATATGAATATATATAAACATATGTACATTAATTGTAGTATATAAATTATATTAATAAAAAATTATCAAGATAATATATACCATTTATAAACCTCAACAAATTATTATAACTATTTCACCTTAATATTAGATTTTTTTTATAAAGTAGAACGATAATATATGTATATATATATATATATATATATATATATATATATATATATATTCACATTCTAATAACATATAACACAAATTATGTTAATCTATTGTGATTTTTAACAATACTATATAATGTAACTTGACACATATTGTCCAAAAGATACTCATATATTAATATTATGTTAAAAATGAACATTTGACGTATACAATGTTATTTAAAAGATTTAATATATACAATGTTATTTAAAAGATTTAATATAGTAAACATGTTTTGCTATATATAAACGCTTAACACATTTAAAATACTACTAGTCAAATGTAAATCGCATTTAATTTATTATCATGTGATGTTTTGATCTATATGATTAGATCATTCATGAAGTTAAGATATTTTCTTTATTTATTGAGTTAACATGTTTAATGCATTAATCCTTAAGATCTAAGACTTCATTGCTTAATCACTCGCACACCACATGAGAAAAACACTTTATATCAAACTTGATTGTATCTTCTCTTTGCTTAGACACTCACTATGATGCTTAAGTGTTTGTTAATTGAGTACTCTCACAACACTTAAGTGATGTACTTGTCAAATAACTTTCTTATAAGAACATGCAACTCATACTTCACTAATTTGACTGACAACTACCACTTAAGTGTCCTAACATAGTTGCATGATCTCTAAGATTTCAGGATCTATGAAACACCATCGCACTTTACACTTGAGTAATCAACATGTCGCTTGAGCATTGAGTCTTCCATAGGATAGATAAGTATCTTGACCTCTCTCGCTCGAGCTAAATATGTCATATTTATCCTAATATTATACTCAAAGTTATACATATATCAACTCTCTCAAACACACACAACAATTCAAGCATCACTTTCTCCACACATTTAAAAAATAAAAACATTGATTACATGCAAATATTAACCTCTTTTGTTTACATGTAGTATGTCTACTAACTCAAACTTCTATTGACACTTCCAAAATTTCAATGAAACTTTAGGTATTCCACCTACTATCAATCATTACACTAAAAACATCTTTCATTTACCAAACACCAAAAGAACATCCTTAATAAAGATTGAATCAACTACCAAAACTCAACTTTTTTATCTTTAACTTTCTTGAGAAAATAAATTTGACACAACAATAATTGTCAACTTTTCTCTAAACTTATAAATAGATCACATAAATGAATTTTAAAGAGATTTTTTTAAATGAAATAAATATTAAATAATAAGCATGTATTGTTTATTTATAAAATTTATATTATTTAATCATTTAAAATTCATTTATAAATAAAATTCAGTTCTCACACTACTAATATAAATTTATTTATCTTAATAGTTTTACCTTCCTTATTATTTTTCTTACCATTAATTTTGTTAAGAATAACATATGTGTATTTAATTATTAGTTTATATTTAATTTTAATTCAACAAAAAAATATATATAGTTCAGTAACTACGATAGACTTGTTATTTAAAAGGTATATGTTTATTGAAATATTAATTTTCAATTTTGTTTTAGTTTAATACACAATATATAATTTAGTAACTATAGTATTCACTAACAACATAGTTCAGTTTGGTCTTTTAATATAGAAATAGTTAACTAAAATTAGAAACAATTTAGTCAAATTCACTTTTAACGTTAACTAAATTAGTCTAGTCCGATTTAGTTTTTTTCTAAAGTAGATTATGAACAACCCCAATAATTAACACAATTTAATTCTTATTAGTTTATGAATTAAACCTAATATTAATTTATTTCACTTTAAACTGTTTTATTCGAAATTATATATTTTAGTTATTAAAAATAATTTAATTTATATTTAAATATATTTATTTTACACGTGGTTAATGTTGTAATGGCTTCTCCTCAATCACCTAAAAAAACAATGCAAAGTTAGTGCATAAAGGAGTAAGAAAGATGTAATGAAAGATAAACTAACTACATAATATCCAATTAAGATGTAATGAATAAGTATACTCTGTCTATGTATTGTTTTTATTAACATATGAGTTTTGGTATAATCCTTCCATATTTTTTGTATTTTCTTTATTTTTTATTTTTTTTAATAATATTTTTTTCATGTGATGGCAGATGATTGTTATTAGTTAAGGCATCAGCCTAGCTGAGATGTCAAGTTGCATAGTGATGTCTAACATGAAAACATTTTTATAAAAAAAAATTAAGAATTCATAGATCTTGAAAATACCAAATACTATTTTATCTCAACGTATAAGGATTTGGAATGTAATGTTGAGAACTTTCATAACTACTAGAGACATTGATTTATACTTAGCATATTTAACTTGCTAAATTTCCACAACATTAGCATAAACATGACTACGATAAATTAGGATGCTAAAAATATAACCTTGATTAAGAAGCTACCAAATCACATAAATAAACCATGATTAAGAAGACTTGGACTTGCGTGAGTCCCACAAGTAAAGGTTGACCTTAAAATAATACAAACAAGAGGCAATATCCACAAGTAAATGACTTTTGAATGAACTTTATACAAGCAATTTGTAAAGAGAAAACATACATTGACAACCAGAGAGTTGTAAAATATACATTTACGATCAGGAAGTTCTAAACCATCATTGATGTGATTGTTTTAACAAAAATAAAATATAATAAAAAATAATTTTGTAATTGAATTATGTGAAAATTATTAAAATAATAATATTGATAGTTAGTATGTGGGTGTGAAAGAAAAGTAAGTTGTGAATGTATCATGACTCGTTTGTAAAATAGAACCTTACTTGAGTGTTGAAGTGTACCACATCTCTTCAATATTGAGACATCCAACTAAGAAGAAGAACCAAGATTAATACTGCTAAGAACGAAGCCTAACAAAAAAGAATGTTTCAATAAGCGAAAGATATTTTTTGAGTGACTTTGTTAGAGTTACAAAGGTCTTGCATATTCACTAATTATTATAATATCTCATAAAGAAAATATTCAGAGATTGCCTTGAATTAATTGAAATAATTTTGTCATTAGAATATTTAAGTAATAATAATTTTTTTTTTATAGTATCTCTTAAATATTTATATAAGTAACTTTAAGCAATTTAACTTTAAAAAAATAATATTATTTTACTTATTTGAATAATACATTTTATTATGTATAATAAATAACTAGTCTAAATCAAAAAATGTATAAGTTTGTGAATTATTTGAAGAAAAAAAATCCATTAAAGTACAACTAAGTATAAATTGCTTAATAATAATAATGTGAAACAATGATGATTATAATTCATGTGTCTGTTCTTTTTACAGTATTAAATGACACCAACTATTGGAAGAATTAACTTGATTCACAATTTATAATTTTAAAGACTATTTCGTTGTTTTGTTAATTTCGGAGTTCAAAATATCTCAAGGTCGGAATTAAGTTCATAGTTTCCTCCAGAAATCAAATTATTTTCTGTAGTATGGGTTGATCAAAATATAGAACATATTATACAAATATAAAGATAAATACTTAAATTACTTAAGGATAAAAATTGGATATTTTGGGTGTTTGTAATAACGTATAGACATTCCATTTTCATTTATAATAATGTAATAAAGCCTTGTAATAGAGAACCTAGAAAAATATTTGAATTACCTCTTAGCCTAAAAATGTACAAAACACGAGAAAGTCATTCACGATAAAGGATTCTTTACCCTTTTTCTTTTTCCTTTCTCGTTAGTTGTCCTTTTTGTGGACTAAGATACCGTCGCAAGAGTTAGTGTATAAAGGAAATAAGTGGCAATGTGGAAAGATATGCACGAAGGTACCTTTTCATTGTGGCTGCCATATTTTTATCTACTTCTCCATTCTCCAATTTCTTTCTCTTCCCAACTTCAAGTGTGGAAATAGAAGGAACCAAAGTAACACTACAAAACTTTTACATTGGTGATACTTGCATCCTTATCCCAAAAGCTCCAAGGTCTGAATTATCCAATCGGATCAGATTCTGGTTATTCATTAGAAAAACGAATTTTTTTTCTTCCATATCTCGATTTTATCAGGTCAAAACTAATCCAGAGCATATAGCGTGAAACACCCATATAACTATTACAATAAAAGTTATACCCGTTTCTATATAAACTTGGAGTTTTTCAAAACATTCCTAATACATGATTAGGATTTATAGAAATACAAATATTTACATATTCATAGCTTAAAATAAAACTCTGAAACCTCCTCTAAGGCTCTCCTGCACCTGTATGGTCATCTGCTCGTGTACATAGTATAATCATTGCAGTTCAAACACAACACGAAAAGCAAGGGTAAGCTAGTGCAAAGAAAATCCATAACATAATTCATGGAAATATAACCAATTTAGACTAATAATTTATAAACATTTCTTTAAATAATTTCATGTAAAATTTCAATACCAATTCCATCATTCATATAGACCACACATGGATCTATTTTCAATCATAATCATTGGATTTCATTTTAATCTCACTTCGTCTTCCAGAAGACTTATTAAGTATGCCCCTACCAGAGACTAACACCTGACCCAAAGATTACCAGCGAATCCAATAGAAAGGATCAGGGTAAGTTCAAACATCCAATACCGAGTGTCTACAGTGGGACCCGGTGTGTAT
>Ga0123342_1002767_pt1 | contig 28875 bp, 11 predicted proteins | sample Turbeawhitnodule_FD_89960 | JGI IMG/M metagenome (GOLD analysis project Ga0123342, IMG submission 89960) | Root nodule microbial communities of legume samples collected from Mexico - Turtle bean Mexico white nodule | ecosystem: Host-associated > Plants > Roots > Nodule | place: Mexico: Nepantla... | reverse complement strand
TATTATTATTATTTCATAGTTTACATTTATAATACTAGTTTATTTTCTTTTATTATTACTATATAAATACATTTATATTATTATTATATAAATATATTTATTTTATTACTATTATATTATATTCTGATAAATTATTTTATTATATTTATATTATAAATATATAATATATAAAAATATAAGTTTACCAATGTACCCTTACATTTAAAAATTATTAAATAATTAATTTAATTAATTAATTTATAACAAATTATAATTATTTTTAATTAAAATATTATATAAATATTTATAGTCATAAATATTTGCTAAAAACTTATTTTTACACTAAATAATATTATTATTTTTATCTTTACTTTTTGTAATTAATATAATTATTTATAATTTTATTTCTTTATTATTAAAAAATATATTTATTTTATTGTTATTTATATTTATAATTTATATAATATGACTAATTATGTTATTTTATAATAATTATTTTTTACAATTTTGATTATTTTTTTAATATTTAAATTATATTTTATTTTAAATACAAATAATAATAATTTAAGTTTAAGATAAAAAGGATAAAAAAATTAATTAAGTAAATATATATTTATTTAGTTAATTTTAACTTTCTTCGCAATCCATTGAAGAAAGTTCTGAGTGATTTTTTTTTTTTTTTCGTGTAATTTTAACTTTTACTACATTAGTATTTATGTTTTCCATACAAAAAGTGAATGCATCATTTTCGTCGCCTTGAACCAAACGGGACCTAAAGGATAATAAGAGTTGCAAATGAAAAATAATTAAAAAAATAAAAAAATCTAGTAATTGGGTGGACTTACGAACATATAGAAGATAATAAGAAGGTGGAGGGTCAAGAGTCACACGAGATTCTTGGGAAGTCATGAGAGTATCTTGAGCTTTAGTAGTACCAATATCATACTTGTATTCTCAATTTCAAGATTGCTTACAACATTATCATTTTTGGAAAAGGATCAATACATATGAGATCAAACCTTGTGGGATTGTGAGAGTCAAATAGACATGAATCAAATAGAATGTACCTAAGGAAAATAACATGACGAGAAATATAGATTTGTGGTTGATAAGATCATAACAACGACCATCCCTATAACAAAGAAAAACTTATATTGCAGAACACGGGGACAATTTACTATATTTTACTTGTAGATGATGAACAAAGCAAGTGACACAAAAAACATTTAAGGATGAATGTTCAAGAGCACAACCATACAATTTTTTTAAAGGATACATGCCTGAGATAAGAGAAGATGAAATTCAATTAATAACATAAACAATAATAAGAAAAACATCACCTTGGGAATTGAAACAAACAATAAAAGATAACGAGTAGTTTCAAGGTTGTGCATGTGTTTTCTTTCAACAACTTCGTTTTATTGAGGAATATCAATACAATAAGTTTGATAAAAAAGTACCATTAGTGACAAGTAATTCACAAAATTTATTAGAAGTGTACTCACCATCCAAATCATGTTGAAAACATTTAATAACAACATTATGTTAAGTTTCGTGCAAAACCTATAACTTAAGAACTAACAATCCAAATCACTATTCAATTGTGACTTGACACACTTGACCTAAATCATTAGATAATTAGATACAATAGTTTTCTCTTCAACAATTATCCCATTAAGAATTGAACTCATAACTTTAATTCTAATATCATGATAATAATGAAAAGACAAAAAAAAAATATGATTTCTAATATTAGAAACCTAAAGACGCAAGACATATCATACACACACATCAATTCTATCAAAACAAAAAGTAATAAACCTAAAAATCCTTCTTTTCAACATATGCGAACAAGGGTTCAAGTTGAAGTTAATTATGATTAATTTTTGCTTAACATCATAATTAAGGTTAGTTTTTTAATCAATGTAAACCAATATTATCTCTCAATTATCTCTAGTTAGAGTTTTTTTTATGTAAAACACATTTTTTTCTATGTATGCCAATTAGAGTAATTTAAAATTAATGCAAGTTGGACTGTGGCAGTTCTTTTCGGACATGTGGATGTCTATCTTTTTGAGGAGATTTTGAGGAGATTAAGGCATTAGTTGTATATTCGTCATATAAAAGACTAGTTTCTTCTGTTATACCCAATTTTTTATTGATCATATTTTTTTTTACTTTGTAACAATTTTTTGTGTGAATAATTTTGTAACCAACTAAAAAATGCATAACTTAAATATAAATTTTATTATTTCATTTCATTTCATACATAACAGTGTCTAATTTGATATATAAATTCAACAACATATTTTTTTAAGTCATGACATTCTTTTAAATTCATAGGTAAACAAATATAATTTTTGATTTTGTTTTTTCAAGTTTGGCATAAATTATAAGAAAAATACTAGAATAAATTATTTTGAGAAATTTATATTGCACACTGTTGGAGATCTCACATCAACTAGAGATTAAAACCTTTTATGGTATATAAGTGGGTGCAAACCTCAACCTCATGAAACGATTTTATGGGGGTTGAGTTAGGTTTAAAGTTAACTTCGTAATACACTTGGATTAAAAATCTTATATTTGGTGAAAGAAAGATTATTTTTCTATAACTTTTCACTTTCTTCTCATTATAACATTTTAAGTATTTTTTTAACGACTCTATAAGTGAAACACCCTCTTCTACTTACTACATAACAATCAACTATCAATCATTTTACCATAAATTTTGTGAGTGACTGTTGACTATTCACATCTAATCCACTTCTCAGTTTTCCTAAAGTAAGAAATTGTCGTGTTTAGTTTTAGTTTTACAAATTAAAATTATAGAAAAAGATTGAAAATGATTATGGTCAAGTTCTTTCCATTTTTTTTTCAATCAGGTGAATCAAAGTTTTATTATTTTAAAAAGTAAAATTTTTATTTTATTTATTTTGTATGATAAAGAATTGATTTTTAATAAAAATAACACATCACTCTTTTGTTCTTGTAAAATTTGTATAAATATTTTTTAATTATTTTTAAGAATCATAATAACAATTATTTATGATTTTTTATTTTCTCTAACATCAGTTTATTATAAAAAAAAGTAGTTATTTCTTAATACAATATATTTTGGACTTGGGGCAACTAAGGAATGAACTCCAACTTATAGGATTGCTTCTTTATGCACCTTCATATATTATTTTCTTACCTCCATATTCTTTTATTCCAAAAATATTTTTCTATAATATTATGAATTACATAATTTGAATGTTTTTTTCAAATTTGTAATTAGTTTTTGGATTATATAATATGAAAGTTGTTTTTTAAATGTATGATTAGTTTATAGATTACATAATCTGAAAATATTTTCTAATATGAGATTAACTTCCGAATTATGTAATTTATAAGTCTTTTTTCATATGTACGTCCAAATTACATAATTCGAAAGCTACTCTTAAATCCAAACTTATAGATTATATAATCTGGAATACCATTTTTTAAAAATATATTCTAAATTATATAATCCATAAGCTATTTCCGAATTCAAGATTAGCTTCCGGATTATATAATTCAAAATATCTATATTTTTTTAAATTACTTTCAGATTTTATAAATCTATAAAAGTGACACAAAAAAGATAAAAAGGTATTTTCACCATCTTGCAGGAACATATAGAGATGCAGATGCTGGAAGAAGCAGTTATTTCTAGGTGAACAGTTGTTCGAATTTCATGAACTTATGGCCCAATTTAAACTAGCTTTTCTTCCAATTCCATACATTCTTGTAACACCGATATTTTCAAATCCAGACGTATTTTCTGAATTTATAAAATTTGAAAATAATTTAAAAAATATCCATTCTAATATGAAAATAACTTCTGAATTATATAATTCAAAATATATTTTAAAAAATTAATATTTTAGATTATATATATATGTATATATATTTTAAAAAATATTTAAAAATATTATGTAATTTGGATATATTCTGGATTACATAATTCGAAAATTAATCACAAATATTAAAAAAATATTCAAACTCTAGAAAATAATCTCATAATCTAAAATATAAACTACACTTTAATTTTATTTTACAAAATTTCAGATTAAATTATATAATCTAAAATATAAATTACACTTTATTTTTATTTTTTCAGAAATTCAGAATGACAGTGTATTACCAGAGATATGGTTCCAGGAACATACTTGGATCTATTTTAAAGATAGAGGTTCTTATATATAATGTACATATCCAAGATAGAGAACATGTGCATAATAAAATAAAGTCTTAGTACAAACTTTATTTAGAAGGGTGATTGAGAAGAATTTGACATCAGAACATTGAGTTTTAGTAGAAAGATGAGACTCTTCTTATGTTCCAAATAAGAGGTTTGTCAATAGTAAAAATGTCAAAATGCCCAACCTGGACCTAATCAGATAAACGTCCAACAACTAGCAACTAGCAAAGAAACTGTCAACAACCAAGAGATTGTTTCTTCCTGCACCTCCATACCTTCTTCTCTCACCTCCATAAGTTTTTAAATTTCCAAAAATACCCTTTTATAATATTTTGGATTGTGTAATCCGGAAGTCATTTTTCAAATTTGTAATTAGCTACCGGATTACATAATTCAGAAGTCATTTTTCAGATGCATGATTATTTTTCAGATTACATAATCTGAAAGTCTTATTTAACTTTTGGATTATGTAATCCGAAAGTCTTTTTTCAAATGAGTTTCTGAATTACACAATCCAGAAACTACTCTATAGGGGTGACACAAGAAGGAAAAAATATATTTTCATGTTGTGTATGGAGGGGCAGGTAGAAACAGTCCAACCAAGATAACACCCAAGCCTCCATGATAACTTTGTAATTTTAGTTTACTTAAATTAAATTTATAACTAAAATAATATGCATTAAGTTGGATAATCCCACAATTCAATCCCATTCAAACAAATTGAGTTGAATTTTCTTTATGATTTAGTAAAACTTAATTTAATTTAATTTAATCTTTTATAAAATTGGATGATGACATTTTACATGTAAAACCCAAAATTAAACTTAATTGACCAAAATTATTAAATAATAATGATAATAATATAACTATTATTTAATTTACTTAACTATATATTCAATTAACTAGATAAGTATTTAAAATATTAAATTATTAATTTGTTCAAATATTAAATAATATAGCAGTTAGTTTAGTTCATTCAAGAGAGTCCCACTCATTTAACTTATTATCTGTTGTTTCAAATCATTTTTAAAATTTAATTTAATTTTACAAACTTGAATTTATGTATTTTATTCATCCTTACAAACTTGATAAAGTCACCTGAGACAAATAATCATAGAACTTAAATGAATACATCATGAGATCATCTTCATACAAACCAACGAATCTATGCACCAATCAGAAAAGGAAAAATGCACAGACTGTGACTTGGATGTAACCTAAACCTTTAATTGGACCAAAACAAAAACTTCCAGTATGTGTACTACTCCTCCTTTATCCTGTTTTTATGTTTCCAAACCTTGTTGACTATTCCGATCCAAATTACTTCCAAACAATAATTTCACAATAACCAAACAACTCTGCACTCAAAGAACAAATGAGTATTAATCTCCTCTTCGACCCTGCAAAGACTACACGTGAATCTTGCAAATAAAAATAAAAATAAAAATTATCATAACAATATTAAGAATTCAAAAATTATTTAAAAAAATGAAATGTCATAATTTTTTTTGAAACAAATATAAAAAATTTAAGTTTCTATTTAAAAACGATATCCAATTAGCCTGGTGAGAAAGTTGCTAGATTCATTTTCTATTTTATATTTCTTTCCAAGTGTATTCTTTTGTTCAAGGTAACTCTATTTTAGTCTAATAAACCTATTATAAATGATACTTTTTTTACCCAATTTATATCTGTATTTAATATTCAAATTTAAAATGATTAATTAATTTACTTGCTAATATTCATTTGATAAAAGAATATTGACAAGAGTTGATTAGGTTTACATTGAGTATGAGAGTCACATCTATGTCTAAAACAAAGACCAACATGGAATTTTTTTTGACTCCATATTATACAATTATTATTAAAACATCATTTATTTAAAATTATGATAGAATAAAATATGTTTCACAAAATTTAAAATTATTAATAATATGGTTTGAGAATATTATAAGATGTAAAATTAATTATAATAATTTTCAATTGATTTTTGTTTGATTTTTATTATATTTTATTTTATAAAAGAAATAGATTCTCCCATTTCAATTGGTTTTATTTTATTAAACCAAATTATAAATAATATGGTTTAAGAATATTATAAAATATAAAATTAATTATAACCATTTTCAATTGATTTTTGTTATGATTTTTATTACATTTTATTTTATAAAACTAACAGATCCTCTCATTTGAGAGAAGCTAAATCTGGTGGTGAATGGTTGTTGTGCAGTGAGGGTGACCAGACCAGCCACTATAACTATAACAGAGTCAATTGTTTGATGAAGTAGTTACAGTTATGTTCTAAAACCAACTCTCTGCACAGCAATTTCTAATTTCAAATGGATTGGTTTTTTCAACTCCTTGTGTCTGTTTTCATTGCGTTCCTAATCGCATTCAGAGCTCACAAGAAGAAATCCCTCAGCAATTCTGGCGCTATTGCAGGGTTTTTCGTTATGGCTCTTCACTTTTTTGTGGGATACAGGTAATTCTTCTTCACTCTTCTCTCTTCTTCTCTGTTCTTGGGTGACTCCAAAAAATAATCTTTGTGTTCCTTTGGATTGTGGGTCGTCAAGGTTTGGGGCTGTGCTGCTTGCCTTCTTCTTTTCTTCGTCCACTCTCACAAAGATTGGAGAGGATAGGAAGCGAACACTCGATCCTGAATTTAAAGAAGGTGGGCAAAGAAACTGGTGAGTTCTGTCTTTTTTGTCTGTTTGGAGGTTTTTGATTTTGAATATTTTGTTTTAAAAGGTTGATTGGTTGTTTGTTTTGTTAGTTAGGAATGATTGATTGTGTCCTTATTTGGATGAATTATTTTATGGAGTAACAGATATGATGATTGAAATATTTCTTTGCTGTCACTGAATTGAGGGATGAGTTTTTTTGTTTTTGTTTTCATACAATCTTTCAGATAAAAGTTTGTCCTTGGAATTTTTACGGTATTTTTATGAGGATCCCAAGTTTGTTTATCCACACTTAGTTTTTCTCTTCTTTTTGACTTAATTTTCCTTGTTTTTTTCTTTCAGGATACAAGTTCTGGCCAATAGTGGCATTGCCTCGGTTCTAATTGTAGCTATATGGGTGCTCACTGAAGGACAGGATAAATGCTTGAACTCTAAAGATTCACCTTTGATCACGGCTCTAATTGGTGCTGTTATCGGCCATTATTCCTGTTGCAATGGGGATACTTGGTCTTCGGAGCTTGGAATTCTCAGTGAAGATAAACCCCGTCTAATTACAACCTTCAAGGTGAATAATGTCTTGGTCAAAGTCCTTCATTCTTGGATCATTTTATCCATATTTTGTGTTGTCTTGTTTAGTTCAACTTAAACACCACTTTAAGGCAACTGTATCGACCAGAGGGTTTGGTGTTTAGTTTATTAGAAACATTTATGAATGTTTGTCATAAGTCTCAATTAATATGTTTGGTAGTTGATGTTACAAGCTCCATTTCCCCATAATCTTGGCCATTAACTCCCTTTGTTTAATTTTGATGAAAATTTAATTTTGGTCCATCATTAATTTTTGTCACTTATCCTAACCGTGTCAGAGACATTCCCTTATTCAACACAAATGGACATTTGGATTCTTCTAATTAAATGCTAATTTTATATATTGCACTATGGCCATGTTATGTCTTACCATTTCTAAATTTTGTCATATCCCTAGTTCCGTGTTGTATTTTTTCTGTGCCCAATGTGTTGTATTTGTATCCATGCTTCCTAGATTGTTAATGTTTTGGCTCTCGGTTTAATCTCTTTTAGACTTTTTTTTACAATCTAGTTGCTCCCAAATGAAACCCACACCTATTGGTCCATCCATGGACCACCTGATTGTAAGAAATATGGAATGTAGCCAAATTTAGCTTCACTTTGTTATATTATTAGAATAGTCTTTACAAGGTGAAGTTAGCTTTATGTTAGTGATAAATTGCTGAATTGGGTGACATGTACTAGATGGGCACTGTTGCATAGGATTCTAATGATGATAGGCAGTTGTTCCATCTGTCTCACGTTGCTATGGATTTGAAGGATTTAAATGTGAAACTTGCTTACTCGAGGGACTAAATTGAGACTAAAAATAGGTTAGGGAGGGAAAATACCACTTTTTTTGTCAAGAATTCAACTTTGTTTTGTGACGTTTGAAAGCTCAAAGGGAGTTTAAGATTCTGAGCCTCCCTAAATTATTTCTCACATTCTGTTCTTGTCACTTATCCTGTGGGCATCTGTGTAAACCGCATGTCTACTTACTAGTGTTTCCAAACTCTGGCTTGGAATCCATGATATGACAAGTGGCTTACTACACTGTGGATCTTTAAATAGAAAATTCAGATAGAATATTGCTACTGAGTTTCAGAAATTGTGGTTACTAATTCGTTTCTCTGTGATTATCAGCATGTGAAGAAAGGTACAAACGGTGGTGTGACAAAAACAGGAATTCTCGCAGCTGCAGCAGCTGGAAGCGTCATTGGATTGTCGTTTGTTCTTCTGGGTTTCTCAACTACAAGATGTGAGTCTAGTACAGTTCTTAAGCAACTACTGGTCTTACCCATTGCCACCCTTGCAGGACTATTTGGAAGTCTCATTGACTCTCTCTTGGGTGCAACACTACAATTCAGTGGAATTTGTTCTGTTCGCCGCAAGGTAAATTTACTGACACCATGACCACCACCTATAAAGAATACTCTTTCCAATTGGCATAATGCTTGAATTACTATATTGCATTGGGAGTTTGTTGAACAAATCTCCATGTTATTAGGAGATGATTCCGGGGGCAAAGTTACCATAATAAAAGGCACCATAGAACCCTCCTATTTTAGTTTAGATATCTGATACTTGAAATTTCTCACTCCCTTCTGCAGGTTGTTGGAAAGCCAGGACCAACAGTTAAAAGGATTTCTGGTGCCAACGTTCTTGACAACAACGCAGTGAACTTTGTATCAATACTGTTGACCTCATTTTTTACTGCAATCGCTTGTTGGTACATTTTCTGAATTCATCAAAAGAAGCGATTGTGACCAAAAGGTCCCAGAGTTCAAAAACTTGTAACTCTGGTGTTAGACTGTTAGTTGTTCCTATACTGCTGTATTCTCATTCTCCAATTGGTTATGTGGATTACATCAACATTTGAATGACAGCACTATCTGGTTATAGAGCACAGTCATTCATATATTTTCTTGATTAGAAGAGCGACACATAACATTTTTAGTATCTGTTTGACAGTTTGGTATAGTCAATACCAAAGAAACACATGGCATCACAAATTGATTTTGTTGTCAGAAAATTTTCATTGTCAGCAAAAAGGGTCATGCATTAGTTGGTCATTGTGGTGCAACTAAATAACATGCCTTTCATGGATGCATCTAGCTAGAATAGGTTTTTTAATGTGAACATGAGAAGTAGAAATACTGACACTATTAAATCATATTTTGAATGGTTAATTAAAACACACAAGGCAAGTGATCATGTAATGGAACTTTTATTTTATTTTTGTATCATTCATTCATGGAAGATTATATTGTCCATCTTTATTATGCTCATTCTCAAGAAGCTCCTACCGTGCATATGATTACTAGTTTGAAATATAGTAATTGGTAACGGTGGCTCAATGAACCACTCAAACGGTCTAGTTTGTATATGTCTGATTAACACAAATTGATTGAACAAAACTTCATCTGCATAACTAAAAATTGCAAGATTGGACTTAATTTGAACCCTGATGGTTTGTATAAGATAGGATTAAAAAGCAAAAAAATAGGTGGAAGATTGGGCAGGGTCACAATGTAATACCTTTTTGAGGTAGGGACATTATTGTATGGACTGTTTCTTCCTGTCACCTCCATACACAACATGAAAATACATTTTTGTCCTTCTTGTGTCACCCGCATAGAATAGTTTTCGGATTATGTAATTCGGAAACTCATTTGAAAAAAGACTTTCGGATTACATAATCCGGAAGTTAAATAAGAATTCCAGATTATGTAATCCGGAGAATAATCATGCATCTGAAAAATGGCTTCCGAATTATGTAATTCGGTAACTAATTACAAATTTTAAAAATGACTTCCGGATTACGTAATCTGGAATATTATAAAAGGGCATTTTTGAAAATTTGAAAACTTATGGAGGCGAGAGAAGAAGGTATGGAGGTGCAGGAAGAAACATTCTATTTTATGATATCGTTGAGACAAAGCTGTTGGGTCCCTTTAAAAAACCTGCCTCCAACAGGTGTCATCTTATGCGTTTCATGTTTCAATTCAACAGCTCTACATCATGCATGACTTCGCCAAAAGACATTTGCAACTCATTCTTAATTTCTTCATCCATTTTAAAAGAAATAATATAAAGAATCGCTATCAAGATATCTTCTAGTGTTTTCTGAAGTGTTGAGGCAACCTAAATGACTTTCCTTTCCTTAAAATCTTTTGTCGTGCACAGTCAAAGAATCATGGTTAATATATTTTTAGCGGTTGAAAGTTATTTAGCACTTTGCCTGGATGATATGATATAAAAGTTGTGGAATGAAAAAGGAAAAAAAGTAATGAATGAATGGAAAATGATTTTGTGTAGATTAAATGAATTATAGAAATTGAAAGAGACAAAAGAAATGAATACGGGTTGAAAGTTGAGAAGTGAGTTATCCAATGACAGTCAGTAATAAAAAAAAATGATATTTAGGGACACAAAACTTCTTAATTGCTGTCACATGTAGTATTTCGAGTACAAATAAAGTGGACTTTTGTTTAGAGTCATATTTTCTCGCAATTTTCAAGGTTCTTCTGTCACCTTCTTCCTCCACTTCCATAAGTTCTTCTGTCACCCCAACATAAAAATATCTTTTTAACCTTTTTATATCACCCTTATAGAGCAGCTTTTGAATTATGTAATCCGGACACACATTTGAAAAAAGACTTATGGATTATGTAATCCAGAAACTAAAAAAGACTTTCGGATTACATAATCCGGAATCTAATCATGCATCTGAAAAAAGACTTCCGGATTATATAATCCAGAAGCTAATTACGAACTTGAAAAAAACTTCTGGATTAAGTAATCCGGAATATTACAGAGAGGTATTTTTGGAAATTTGAAAATTTATGGAGGTGGGAGAAGAATATATGGAGGTGCAGGAAGAAGCAGCCAATTTTCATAAGAGAAGTCACCTAGCAGACTGTTTCTTCCTGCCACCTCCATACCTTCTTCTCTTACCTCCATAAGTTTTCAAATTTCCCAAAATGCCCCTTTATAATATTTTGGATTACGTAATCCGAAAGTCATTTTTTAAATTTGTAATTAGCTACTGGATTATCTAATCCGGAAGTCATTTTTCAGATGCATGATTATTCTCTGGATTACATAATCTGAAAGTCTTATTTAACTTTCAGATTATGTAATCCGAAAGTCTTTTTTCAAAGAGTTTCCGAATTACATAATCTAGAAACTACTTTATGGAGGTGACACAAGAAGGAAAAAAATATATTTTCATGTTGTGTATGAAGGTGGCAGAAGAAGATATGGAGGTGCAGGAAGAAACAGTCCACCTAGCATTCCATCACTCCAAAGGCTTTTACTTCTTGCACTCCTATTTTAAACATGTAACCCCGCAATTTTAAAAAACGACCATTTTACTCTTCTTTAAAGTGACTTATGAATTACCTTTTCTAAATTTTTTCCAAAACACTCTAAAATTCATAAAATACATTATATAACATTTTTTTTTAAATAGGATAAGATTTTAGAAATAAAATTTCTAGAAATTTTATTTTGAAACTTATAAGATACATTTTAGAACAAGGTTTTTGGAACAAGATTTCCAAAACAAACTTTCTGGAACATATAAAATACCTTCCATAATGCATTTTCTAAAACGAGTTTTTCAGAACAAGCTCTCTAGAACGAGAATTTTTTACTCTTCTCCTAATTATAACATTCTCCTTATTTTCTTTTTCTTTTGCATATTACATTTTGCAAAACATTTAGAATCTCATTTTTTAGCCTTAGTTTAAATGGGGTGATGTAACGTGGAAGAGAATAAAAAGAAAGAAAAGAAAATGATTAGTGATTGTTTGTTTAAAAAGAAAGAGTGAAAAAAAAAGTAGTAAAGTTTATAATATATATATAATTGAATTAAAAAAAAAGAAATGGTGGTTAATTTTTTTAATTGCTCTTACATCTAAATTAAATAGAAATACGTAAATTATTTCCAGTTAACTAATTTTTGATTGAATTTATAAAATCGATTATAATTAGTCATTATATCTTATTTAATAGGATTGCACATAGCGTAATTAAGTAAATGAGATAATCAATTATATCTTTAATATAATGAATTTAAGTATAATTAATTAAATAAATTTAATGCACGAAATAATAAGGTATTTTGGTATTGACTCGTTGACATAAAAAGAAAATAAGAAAGCACTCAAGTTATTATTTGGCTGAAAAGGGTAATTTGGAGAAATAATAAATAACAAAATCTAATAGAAATTTGGGGCCTTCACCTTTACTTCCTTCTAAATTCCACTTCCTTTTAAGGTTGTTTCTTTTTTAACCTCCATATATTCTCTCTCACCTCCATCAACTTTTATATTTTTAAAAATATTTTTCTGCAATATTCTGGATTAGTAATTCAAAAGTTTTTATTTTTTAAATTCATAATTAATTTTTGGATTACATAATCCAAAATTTTTTTCATATGTATGATTAATTTTCAAATTACATAATTTGGAAGTTTTTTAAACTTTTGGATTATTGAATTTTTTTTTTTAAATGGGTGTTCAAATTTCATAATCTAAAAACTAATAAAGATGGTAAAAAAGAATAAAAAAAAAATATTTTCTGTGTATGAAAGTGACAGAGAAGAAGAACCTATATAGGAAGAGTCCCTTTTAATCAAAGTGGATCACCTCCCCTAAATCCAAAATTTTCATTCCTTTTTCATATTAAATTCTGTGATACAAATACACTCTGAAATTTTTTTATTCTTTTCATTTATTTCATGCACCTCACTTCAAATTTCAAACCTCCTCACCACTTCCCGTACTTATCAGTGAAAGTAGATTCTTACCTTTTATAAAAAATAGAAATTTAAAACGTTTCATAAGAGTAATCTTTTAAAATTATTTCATAATTTATCTCCTTTTTAATTTTCAAAATTACAAAAAAGACAGAACTTCTCCATTTTTTTTATTGATTTGCAAATCCTATTTTTCATCTTCTTTTCTTACTCTTAATTTCTAAAATTTAATTTTGAAAAACTGAAACCAAGAAACAAACGCACCCATATATGTACTTCCTCCAACTACATTTACAAGTTAATTAGTTTTCAACAGTAATGTCCTGACTGAAGAGTCAAAATTGAAGTTTGAAGTTGGTTTAATTTTATTAAATATATAAAGACATTTATTGATGTAACTGATTATACATTTATTGATGTAACTGATTATACATTTATTGATATTAAGTGATTTCATAAGCTAAATAAATTCTTACCATGTTAAGTAAAAAGTAAATTTTAAATTTATTTTAATTTTATAAAATTAATTTATAAAATAAAATTTACTTGCATTTATATATTATAAAATATTTATTTCTATAAAATATGTATATCACTGGTTTAAATGAAATATTCATTAACTTCTTTTTACTTTTACTTTGGTAAAAAAACAAATAAACATAGTTTGGCCGCTATTAAATAGAAATTCAAAGCTGAACTCATAGAAACTGTTGAATACCATGCCTGTTCAAATTTGGACCCCAAGAGGGCTCCAGTTCATCACTCTGCTCTAGAATCACCATGTCTTTTGCCGACAACATAACACGATAAAGGGTCCCCAAAATGTTCATACTTTATTCTTCATTTAACCATTACATTATCACCAGAGTAACTTGCGCTAAATTAAAATATTCAGCATGGAAAAACTGAAAAATGGTACTTGTTAGGTCTATGCCTCCTTCATCATAAAGTCATTTTGCAAAGAAACCTTATCACAACCATAAGTCAAAAGTAACACATTCAGAAAGTTTCATCTTCATTTGTAATTATTAGTTTAGATAGATACACACAGAAGGGAGTATGATCACATTTTTATCATAGGACTGGTGCAGGCGATGATCACCCTTATCTAGGGGCAGCAGCAACATAACACATCCAAACAGCACTCACAGGTCTCGTAGCAGCAGAAGCAGCAGCACAAGGCAAATAAACTGCAATTGCAAATCCCAATGAAAATCCCCACCAGTCAACAAATGACAGCAAAAACAAAATAAAATTGATGCTTCATTCATTCTAATAGTACACACTGTGAAAGGAAAAGGAAATTATGAAGTGTCCAGAACAAAGAGTGCAACATCATGAAAATTGAATCATCTGTGTGCTAGAGTGACAACACTAATAATAACAAAAAATTTAACAACAAAAGCAACAATGATAACTATACAAACCAAGCGTAAAGGCATCCCTTTTCTTCGTGGCGTCTGCGAACATGTTCCACATAACTTATGTCTTGGTACTGTGGAGGTGCATACATTTTTTTCCCTTACTGTGTTGTTGGAGAAATTCAACCTTGAAGGTGAAATCATGCACCATTGAAAGCATACACTATATAGAATATTAAACCCTGAAGCAATTTATCTGGTATAGCATCAGGGGCTTGGACAGTTGGTTAGGGCAGTAACCAACCAAGTCATATGTTTTTTTCATTTTGTTTTTACTTATCAACTAAGTTTCCTCTCTTCCAACTGCCATTCAATTAATATATCTGTTCAGTTTCTCTTCCTTTTTTGAATGTAGGATGCTCTTTGACTTTGAAGTGCTCATGGAAATATTATGAACATAATTAATTACACTATTCAAAGAAACTTGTATATACCAAATACCAAATGTGAAGAACTTATGTATGGCAGAAAAAGTGAAGATCTTAAATTGTGAATCCTTGAAGTCTTAAACTTTGATATATGTGATGCAAAAGTGATGACATTAATTATTGAAAAAGAGAGTTGAATATTGATTAGTCCAAACCAAAGAAGAGACTGATAACAGTGGTGTGTAAAGGGTGAACGCATTAAATCTAAAGTAAACTTTTTGAGGTTGGTTGCTTGCAGTAGGTAAGTAAGATATGCACATATCCCATTAATTACTTGCTTACCATCACAATGAAATACCTGGACTAGTTTTGTTCCATTTTTTTTTATGCAGATAGCTATGAAACGTGTTATTTTATTGCACTAAAATACACACAAAACACTAATAATTTTGGTATAAATATTTCAGGAAGAGATTAACATAAGGTTGAAATTTTAGAATGATGCATAAAAAATAAAGTACTTTAACTAAGCACGTCTTAAAGAATTTGAATCTTACAATTCGTGTTTAGACTTTGTATGTGTTAAAGTAGAGGTTTACATCATTCCCCACCAAAGAGGTCAATCTTTTTGCCTTTGTTAAGTAATGAGTGTCATGTGGGTGACTCATTTATTATAACTCCCTTTGTTTAATTATTGTTCCAAATACTAAATCATATCAATTTAACCACTAGATTGAAATCTTATAAAAATAAATGAATTGCTTAAAATTATACATCCTTTTAAAGAAGAATAAATCATAAACCAAATTCAGTCTTAATTTAAAAGCAGTATAACCTCTGTTTTTGTTGTTGTTGTTGAAGTATATGGGGTTGAAAGAGTGAGTGGTGAAGATAGATGCAAGTTTTTTGGTTTTCACATGGCATTATAGGGAGAGAGGGTGAAGAATAGAGTGTTGCAGAGAAGGGACTAAGGTGGGGTCCAGGAAGTGAGAAAAGTGAATAAAGAGTGAGGGTTACGGTGCTGACACTGCAAATAATTGCACGCACGAATAAGCCACCGACACACACACCCCCACACCTGCTCTCTCTGCTATGCTTTCTCTGCTCTCTTCTGCTCCTAACAACAAAACAATGATAATAGTAATATAATAATACTACAGTATCACTGCCTACTTTCTTTTCTCAATTCAAATAACCATCTTTCTCACCATTAAGCATTATGCAGCACCCTTCCCTCAGTCACCACAATTTTTTTTAGCCTAGTAAGTATGCATTTGTATACATACAAACATTCATGCATACCCTATTGTGCCAACAATAAAATGGCACAAATAAATAAAAACTCAAGAACCACACCACTATTATGTAATTAATTAGAACCTTAATTAGGCTTACATAATCATCATCATCATCATAATATCATATCATAACTCAAACCAGTTAATTAGCTTAGCATGCCACTGAGCATGTAGCAGATTTCACTGGGACTAAAACATCACCACCACCACCCATAGAAGAAGATTGGACACTAGCAGCAGCTTCTAGGCGTTCCCATGTTACTCTTCTCCTCTCAGCTGCAGCACTTGCAACTGAATCTTCCTCCTCAGTTCTGCGTTGGCATGCTGCTACCAGTTCCTCGTCCATCTGAGACAGCATCTTCCTTATGTTCTGAGTCAGGTTCAGCACTGCTTGGTTCCAGTGACTTTGAGCATTATGTACAATTGCTGAGAACACTAGAGGCAAAATCACCTGTCGGTTTTGCGTTATCAGATTCAGAATGTGCTCATTGTTCCATAGCAAGTGTGCTCGTTCTGCCACCTGAATTATTAAAGCATCACTATAAGTGCACAATCATACCAACAAAACCATGTTGCATGACATGATTCAAATGACTCTCGTAAAAAATGCCTCAATCAATTATATTATAAAACAACCATTTTATCTGTTTAGCACAACTATAGGACTCGGTGATTAACTGGAATTTTGGAAACCATGGTTAACAACAGAACCAATGTAGAAAAAACTACCTGATAGTGAGAACTGTTAAGACATTGAGCCATTCGTCGAAAGAGGGGGACCATGATCTTCTGGAACTCAGCCATGCTAGTCATTTCCAAAATCTCTTCCAACTCACTGATGAACATGAGCTCCTTTTGGCTATTTGTTACTGGCCAGTACTTCAATAGTCCCTTTATCACTGAGCTAGCAAGTCTTTGATCCTTGTCTATGAACTGTACAACACAATATGTTAACTGCTGGTGATAAATGCCAACAGATTTAGGTTTGTGCAAAGGAATTAAAGCCCTCCACAAAAATATCTTATGCTCTTCCTTCAATGGCAAGGCAAATCCACTAATCACACTCCCAAAAATCTCCAGCATCTCTGCTATTCCGTTATGCCGCTCGGTCTCAAAAACAAACCGGTAGATGATGTTGCTAACAGATTTCCGTATGAAAGGCCTATGAACCATGAATTTCCCATAGATTCTGTGAAGAATTGTTTTCAAGCAATCTCTTTCTCTGGGGTCCTCAGAATCAAAAAGGTCAAGTAATCTTAAAATGAAAGCATGATCTACATGTGCTTTTGCCACCTTCACATCAAGAGAGTTAAAGTTGATGAATTGAAGGAGTAGATCATAAACAACTTGCAAGTGAGACCAGGCAGGATCAAACATAGGTTCCTCGTCTTCGGTTTCTCCACCAGCAGTACTTGTTCGAAACTTGGGTGGGAAAACCCTGAACAAATTAGTTGCACACATTTTACACAAAGCCGCGATTGCTGGTTCTGTGAACTTGACAGATCCAGAAGAAACAAAATCAACAAGCTCCAACAGCGTTTGTCGTTTGAGATCTTGCTCTGAACTGCTCTTATCAGGATCACTCATGTCATAAATTTTGCAGCAAAGGTTTAACTTACTGATGAACAGGCTTTGCTTCTGTGTGTTTGAAACATCTTTGAAGGACAGACACGGGTCAACTGCTTCCACTCCAGCACTCATGCTTGCAGGGAAAACAACCGAAGATACCCTCTTCACAACATTTAATTTGCTTGAAATGGTGCTTCCAACATTGGTACACTGAAAAACATTCCCAAAACTAGTAGAATTGCTAGAATCACTCCTTGAAGAATCTGATGAGTCAGATTTTGGCACCTTCTTCGGCAGTTTGCTAAGAATTTGCTTTATCATGGTGGCAATCTATCGAGAACGCCTGCAACCAAATTATCACTCTAAATTAAAATATCAAAGTTCAGGAGTTCTTTTAACTTGATTTGTCATGTAACAATAAAATCAGCTGCCATTAATGCAATCATTCAACAACATAACAAAAATGGAAAACAAGGCACGCTTAGGAGACATGGAGTGTAATTAGGACCAACTTAGAGATTAAACCAGAACATCCAGCATTAAGAACTAAAAAAAAATTACCGAATCCTCCGCAAGAAAGAACATTAGACCAGGGATGAAGACTAACTCAATATGCTCCAGAAGGTTGATAATCTGAAGAATAATGCAAAAATATGGGATATAAACAGAGAGACAAGATCAAGAGAGAGAACTGCTCTTTGGATAAGGGGAAGTGCCAAAGGAATTGAGGATAGTCAAGACATAAGTTTTTGAAAGAAGGTACTCCAAGAACAGTTAGCAGCATATTCTAGCCAGATCTACCAATAGTTTATAAATTTGTACCAATAGATATTATTGAATTCAGTGCATTAGTATGAATCTCGGTAATTTTTCAAATACAAACTATAATTAAGACCCCAAAGATGTTGTAGACTAAAAGACTAGTCATTCCCAGAAGCAGGAGCTGAACATACTAGAACAAGTTCATCTCAACAAGTTTCGGAATCAAACAATACAGAAGAGGGGGGTTGGAGAGAAAACACAAAAGAGAATGTAAACGACCCGTTTAAAGCAAGAAATTGACAAGCCTACAGTCGATACAAAATTAAAGACTTTAGAGAAGCAGCAACAGTGGGTGGGTAGAACCGAGATCTGGGTCTGAAAACTAGAAGAATAGATAGAAGAATCACAACCACTTGAGGAACCATTAAAGACCTTGTACCTGACAAGATCATTACCAGTACTAGAAAAAAAAAATTAATACTTCAGTACATAACAACTCAGTTAAACTCCAAAGTGAGTTTCAAAACAGGAACCCCACCAAAATTAGTATATTTAAGAACAGCTGTCGAGAAGGAGTATGCGTAAAAGAAGCAGAAAAGACCAACCTGGTTTCTGTGAGACTGAAGCAAACCCTCTTAAGAGACAGAGAGAAGGGAAGCAGCTAGTCAGAGAAGAAGTTTAACTTTAACGGTTTGCATAAAGAGGTAACAAGGTGCAGAGATAGGAGAAATGGGAAGAAAGAGAGAGAAAGAGAAGGAAGAAGAAGAGGTGGGAGTGAGTGATTGTTTGGAGGTGAAAGAGTGAGGAGAGAAAAAATGGCGTTTGATCCAAAGAAGAATGCTAGATTTGGAAAATGGATGGAGAGGGAGCATTTTGAGGCATGAAGATGGATCCCTCCATGAATGGCACTATGCTCAGAAAGAATTGCTCCCTGCTTTTTTTCCTCGATTCAAGAGAACAAACGACGCCACATGTTGGTTTAGTTAATGTTGCTTTGTTACTCACAACACAACCGCATCGCAGGTACAACTACAACGCTCCAATCTCCACCCAACCCAACCCAACTTAAACTCCATCTTAATCTTCAGTTTACACTGCATCCTGCACAGTGAACTCAATTATATTATAATATGACTCTAATTTACGAAAGCCAAAAACATTTGTTACAAGTATATGATACCAAGTAAATAAAAAAATACAGTGAAAGTAGATGTATGATTATGAAATGGTTAATTTGGTTTTATGATTTATTTTATTGCTTGTTTTGGTTGGACAAAAAGGTGCATAGGGCATAGTCCTACATAGGGTGATTACGTAAAGTGAAAATTGAAGATTTTGGATGCCCGATTTCGAGGCTAGATTTTTGGAGTTAGAGGGTTGCAAGTGACAGAGAGAGAAGTGAATGAATGAATGAATAATGAGTGTGCGATGGATGAGAACAAAATAGAGAATCAGGAAAAGTAAGGGACAGAATCACCGCAAACACAGACAGAGAAGAAGAGGGGATAGGGAGGGTAAAAATATCATCATTCAACACATCAAATCACCAACAAATAAATTACCAATTTCCTATTTCAACGTCTAAATACAAAACATTTTTTTTCTTTCAACCAACAAATACTTTTATTGTTATGCTAATGTAACATATACTAAAACTGAATTCAATATTGTAGGTTAGTTGTGGTTTCAAATTTTACCTCGATTATCAAAACCTGTTTGTTCAAACATTTATATCTCTCCAACAGACATAGCATAAAACCCATTAAAATAAACAACACCATGGATTCATAACTGTGGTTGCACATATAACTATTAGACAACTGTATTGTGTTTTATTTAAAAACTTAAAATTTAAAGTTATTTTCTTAATAATTTTTTCTCATTCATAACTAATTTCTTCTTCAATTTGATTTCATGATTATTTTAATGACTAGAGTTTTATTAGAAAGTTGCCATGTTGGTTACACCCACTGACCCATCACAGTCATCGATCATGTATGCAAACTCCCATTGTTATATATTATTCCTAGTGATCTAAAACCAAAAGAAAGGAACAAGAGAAAGCACCAAAAAGTGTGTGTTAGTAACTATGATATATGCATGTCACGGTACCTATATGTTACTAAGATACTGCATATGGTCTCCAAATATTTCAATAAATGTTGAAATTTGTTGATTTTTTTTTCTACCCATTTGCATGAGATGGAAAAGACAGTTTTCAAGTTTTGATGTTGTGGTACAAAATAATTAATCATCACTGGTGCACTTTGAAGAGGTTGAGTTTGAAGATGACTTGTTCTCTTTATTTTTTTTTTTCTCAACCAAAAGATGGTTAATGTGTGACTCCATTTAACCCTTATACATGATCATGACATTCCTCCTTTTCATGGCTAAAGCTATGTTTCAATCACGAACTAGCTTATTGAAATAAGACAAAAAATTTACCCTTCAATCAACAAGACAAAGTGAAATTTAAGTTTAGTTTGAAAATGCAGAGCGAAATGAAATGAAATAATAATTAATATTAAGAACTCATGTTTTCTTATTGTCATTCTAATCTTAACTAATGATACAATTACTCACTTTGCTTAAAATTCAGATAAATAATTTTTAAATAAGTAATTAAAAAAAAATCGCTGATTTATCAAGTAGATAGGATTTGTTTATCAAAAAACATAAAACTGTTTATTTTTAAAATAGTTAGACAAAAATATAAAAAATACATGAATCTGTACTATATATTATTAAAAGGTTACCTTTATAAAAAATGAGCACAAACATATCACTGTTAAAAATACCGATTTAATAATTAATTAATAAATCGTATAACTAAATAATCATTACACAAAACAATACTGATTATACCTATAGATAAAAATCAAACTATTTATGAGCTAATATGAATACATACCCTAATTCAAAATGGGAGTATTAGAAATATCAGCGACAGAAAGCAAGAAAAGGAAAAATTGAAAAGAGAAAGTTTGCAAAAATTGATTTTATTTTATATGCAAGATAGAGGCTATAAATACTTATATAGTAGCAAACTAAAAAAAAAAAAAATCACTAAAAATCAATATCCACATTCTTTTTTATTACCAACTTGATTACGATGTTAAGTAATTCTAAGTAAAGTTTTGGTGAAGATTATTACAAAGTGGACTTTAAGTCTAACTCAACCCCATCAAACCAGTTCATGAGGTTGAGGTTTGCACCCACTTATATACAATGAAAGACTCTAATCTCTAGTTGATGTGAGATCTCCAACACACCCCTCACGCCGAGACTGCCAACTCGTGCGTAAGACTATATATTATGGGTGGTCCGATAGCGATCCGATAGCGATCCGATAACGGGTAGCCTAATAAGCCCAACAAATACTCGTTAGGATAGACTCGAAATGGCTCTGATACCATATTAAAATAGAAAATTAAATATGTTAACAAATATGTCAGTCAATTAATGATGTTGTTGGATATGAAATAGATTGAGAACTCATTTTTCAACTTGCCCTCAAATGTAATGTAAATAAATCTCAAAAGACTTTGTTCTTTTATGATAATTCTGATTGATAGCAATATGTATGGTTGTTTTGTTGTCACAAACAATAGCATAAGGAGTTGTGATATTTAAATTTGCCAACAAAATTCTTAACCAAATTAATTATGTTGACATGGATGCTAAAGATTTTGTATCAACTAAAGATTTGCTAATAGTGTGCTATCTTTTTACTTTTCATAAAATTAAAGAATTCTCTAAGAAGATACAATATCAATTTATGGACTTTTTACCATCAATGCATGATCCCTAATCAACATCCACATAAACATGGAGTTTGGTGTTTGAACTAGATTTTAAAAGGGTGTCTTGATCAACAATACCAACAATGTTGAGCTTCTTCTTAAGAAAAATGGAGAAAACATTATCAATTGTGGGCAAAGGATCAAAGTGAAGAATTTGATCACAAATTTTAGAAAAATAACCATCGAGTCTCATCTAAAAGGATATCACATACTCTGAATCGGTATGTATTTGAAGATGTTGCAAACTATCACAGGTTCAAGGGAATTTTTTTTTATAATTGGACAATTCTTTCCAAATTGACTTTAGCGTCGTGTAATACGTGTTAACATCGTGAAAACCTCACTAAGAGACATCAATTAAAAAAATAAATAAAAAGAACTATGATTGTTAAAAAAATTGAAAATTAAGACGGATGATAATGTAAACCAAACTAATGGACAAAACATGAAGTAAATGAAAAAAGAAAATGAGAAAGATAGTTAAATGCTAGATAAAGGCTAAATATTTTGTCATTTGCTTAACAACAAAATAGAAAAAAAAAGTGTTAGATAAGACATAAAGTATTGGATTTGGGTGGTAAGAAAAAAATTGAAACATTTTTTTAATATTTGTTTAAGAAATATTTGATTTGAACAACAATATATTGAATTAAAATTATTCACTAGGTATTCTTAAGATGACTCATTAGTTTTTTTTTAAATAATAGATAAATTTCAATGTCCATAAAATGAAATAAACCTAATCCATTTTTATTTATTTTTGGGTGAGGCAATCCGTAGCAAATTAGAATTTAAATTAACTCAGAATAAATACATACATTTTTAAATATTTAATAATATACTAACGTTTCATATTACATACTCGTACAGGTATGATAAAAAGAATATGTAAAAAATAAATTATAAGAAGAAAGTGAAAACAGTGTCATAATTAGGTTGCTGAGGAGAATAGCAAAATTGAAGTTACCAAAGCATACGACAGTTACATCTTTCAGCTGCATCTTCCATCAAACTCCAAATCCATTCCACTTTTATTATTTTGTTTTCTTAGAAAATGTTAAACAGCACAGACTTAGGATTCTTTAATTTCAAATGATTACAATTTAACTCTACTCATTCTTACAAAATTAAATTTTATTAAAAAATAAATTTTAAATTTAACTCAACTTTTTGAAATATGAAATATTTTTATTTCTAGTTGATGTAAGATCTTCAACACTTCCTCACGTCGAGACTTGTCTACTTATACGTGAGATTATATATTATGAATAATCCGATAATAGATGACATAATAATAAACTCAACAAATTTTTGATAAAATTAACTCTAATATCATATTATAAAAAAAAAAACATAGATGAACAAAATCGAACACTAAAATCAATTATTGATTGTCTTGCATGTACCCCAATCACTATCACAAAAGACTTTTAGACGAGTAAAAATGTTGGAAAAGAAAAATATATGATCATTCTAATCATTGCAGTATATTGAAGTAAATTTTAAGTCTAACTAAACCTCATAAAATGAACTTAAGATGAGGTTTGTACCAACTTATATACTATAAAATGTCTTTATCTCTAGTGAATGTGAGATCTTCAACATATTTATATCCTATAATTTGATATTTAATTAATATAGAATCTTCAAACACATGTCTCTCACATTAAGGGATTGTCATTTGGAGTGTGGAACTACATTACAAATGCCTTCGCAGACTCAACAAAACTCAATAGATGTTAAAATAGTTTTATTTATTTATTGATTGAACTTAATATTTGAAGTGAATGGGAAAGCCACGTAGAGTTGTGATTCATAATTTCTTTCTCAAATCACAAATGGAAAAAACAATATCAGAGTAACGTTAAAGATTTACTTCTTGCATCACAATAGATTTTGTAGTTCTATCTAGTATAGAAGTTGAGTACATGGAAACTATTCAAGCATTTTATATGAATTCAAAATGCTAATGAAAGAACTTTGGCATAAGCAACAAGAGATTGTTGTATATTATAAGAATCAAAGTGCCTTGCACAGCGCAAGGAATTTTTTCTTTCTTTCTTTCCATAACAATAGCATATAGATACTATCACTTTATTCGAGAAACACTACAAGAAAATTATTAAATAACAATCAAATTTAGATATCAGAAATAATTAGTCACTATATTAACTAAATTAGATATCAATTTAGAGACTAAAAAATTATTGATATCTAAAGTGATTTTTATTATTAATAAAAAATTATAAAATAATTTTTAAATTGGTATTTAAATTAACTACCTAGGTTTTAGTTACTAATATTTTAGATTCTAAATTAGTCTTTAAAAGACTAATAAATATTAATTTAGAATATAAAGTGGTAAGTAGCTAAAACATTGGTAGCTAAGGGGTTAGATACCCATTTAGAAACTATTTTATAAACTTTTATTAATAATAGAAATTACTTTATATGCTAATAATTGTTTTAATTTATAAAATGGTCTCTAATTTAGTGAAATAGTAACTAATTATTTTGATTTTTAAAATGAGTTTTTATTTAATAATTTTTTTTAATGAAGTAGTAGATGAGGAATGTGTGGACATTAAAAAAAAATCACACCAATAAAAACCTATCAGATTTTATGACAAAGGTGATTAACATAGACAAATTTATATGGGTTTGATTTGATTGTGACCTATTGAAAAAGAAATAACATGAATGACAAAAAATAAAGTATGATGTGAATATTTGATTAAATTAATAAAAAATTTCAAATGGAAGAATGTGAGAAGAGAAGTCCCATATAAAGAAAAATTTACTTAGGTGTTTACTTTTCTTGTTACAAAATAAACATATTATTTTCTTAGTAAGACAAAACAAAATAATTCATTTTCTTTTCTACTGCTTTACTTTAGTGTTTGATAGGAAAATAATTCCTCCTTTAATGTTCTCCTAATAGCTATTTTTTCTATTTCCAAAAAAAAGTATAATTGTTTTGTTATTGGAGTTAGAGAGAGATATTAGTAATTATATTTCCTTTGATAAAATTACATTATTTCTTATTTTTTTTATTTGTTCCTCTTTTAGATACTAATTTATAATTTAAAATATTAGTAACTAAAAAATTTGTATCTAATGATTAGATCTCAATTTAAAACTACTTTATAAAATTTTATTAATAATAGAAATTACTTTAGATACCAATGATCTTTTTAGTCTATAAAATGGCCTCTAATTTAATATAATAGTAACTAATTATTTTGATCTTTAAAATTAGTTGCAATTTGATTATTTTCTTGTAGCGCGAGGTGACTTTAAGTGTACTTGACCTAACATAGGCTCAACTCAATTAGTCCTAACATGGGTCCACTTGAATCGTCTCGACGTGAGCTCTACTCGTCTCGATTTGAAATGTATTCGACTTGACTTGAGCTGAAGTGTGCCTAACTCGACTCAACCTAACTTGGGCCCAACTTGACTCAACATGCCATGGACCTGATCTTCCTTGACATGACTTGGACCCAACCTAACCCGACCTACTTGACTTGGACTCTACCCAACTAGCTCATTCTGACTCAACATACTTAGGCTTAAGTTTGACGTGACTTGTGTAAAATTGCCCAATCTAAATTTAATCTGATCTAACTTGTCCCAGTATGTGCTCAATCTGACATGGCATAACTTGGGTTAAATATAATGTGACTGACCTAAATTTGATCTGTCTTGATCTGGCCTATAATCGATCTAACTCAATCTGACCTAATATCCTTATCAGTTTAACATGACATTAATTTGACTTAACTTGACTTAAATCTAATTCAACTCTACCCTTAAATCCAAGTCAACTCTACCCGTAATAAATTTGTATTTGAATGAAGTAAATATTTTTCATAAGTACAATAATTTGTTTCATTTTTTTTTTTAAATATGATTTTTTAGTTTAGAAAATGATACATAGGTTAGTACGCATTAACATTATAAATTTTGTTTTATGTAATTTCTTTTATTCTATGATTTTTTTTTTTTACTTTGACCCATGGGTCGAGGACAAATCATGCCTAATTGATAGATTAGTTTCAATGTTATGTAATGTATAATAATGTATATATATATATATATATATATATATATATTATTATTATTATTATATCTATCGACTGGATATCAAGAAATAATATATGGTAGATGACAATATAAAAGAAACTATATATTTTAATCTATCCCAATTAAATTTCTGAAACAAAACCAATCATGCTAACAGCTTGTTATATATAGTAATCCTATGGGTGGGATTTGTAAATTTGTATATGCAACTTGATTTTACTTTAGGTATTTATTTTATGTTTTCTCTATAAAAGTATATTCTTGTCGTCCAACTTTATATTCTAAAAAGGTAATTTATGTGTAATTGTATATCATATTTCGGAATTTGACTCACTTAAATAGTTCTAAGTTTGAGTTCATTTATTTGGTTAAATAAATTGATCAAACATTCAGCAAGATTAATTTAAATATTTTAACCCATTTACATTATTACCTATATACAAACAGTTAAAAAAGAATTTTAAAAAACTATAAATTAATTTACACTTGACAAAAGAATCTCATTTTTTTTCCTATACATGCTTAGCTAAATATTTGCCTAAACATAATCATCACTTTAAAATAACCTTTATAATATATACCATAATAAACACATTTATGTGGCCCAATATCAAAGACTCTTATGCTTTTGCTAGAGCCAACCATTGTCTTCACTATCTTAAGTTCAGTTAACAGGACCGAATCTGGCTCATGTACAATAATAAAAACAGCTATTAATTCAAAGTTTAATAGAAATAATGAAATAAAATGGATTATAAATTATTAATTTCTACTCCCTCATTTTATATCATAAAAAGGAACAAATATACAGAAAACGTGAAAAACATTCTTATAGTTCACAAATATTTTTGTTAAGTTTTAAATAATAACCTTAAAAATCATATTAAAAGCCATTTATAATTAAACAACAAAGTAAAATGTTTTGCTTCTTTTACTTTACACGCAAGTGTTAACTATTAAACTCAACAAAAATTATTATTCCGTGGAATTTTCTTTACATAAGTTATCATATTAGATAGTCAATAATATTTTTTCTTAATATAGTAAATAACACTATAGGATGAGAATGAAAATTTATTTTATTTTAGTATTTTAAATATGTTCTATTTGAAATAGTGTCGTAGTTTCTTCTTATTATAAGGGCTAAAGTTATCTATGAAAAATAAAATATATAAGCATCATTCTCACTTGCAGACTCTAAATTCATGACATCTCCCTATGTTAAATCCATTATACTTATATTTGACTCTTGCTATATTTTAATTTGTATCATTGTTTTAATTTTCAACCTCTTCATCCTGTATATCATCTTCCTCATTGTCACTACCCTTTACATTCTCAAAATTCTCTTCATCATCATCACTACTCTTCTTATATTCATTTTCCTCTTCGTCATTACCAATCTTTTTTTCACTCTTTTACTTCCATTCTATATGTTCATATAACTAAATATATTACTAACATCACTGACAATAAAAAATAAAATAAAATCACTGAGAATCTAAATTAAAGTTCTATGTTTTTGTTACAAAAATAAATTAGAACATATAATGCGCCCTTTATCTAGTTAATAATTCAACAAATAGTTTAACGCACAATTTAACTTTATCCAATCATATTATATTAAAGTCATAACATACATAATTAGATATTATATATATATATATATATGTTGATAAAATGATTTGACAACAAAGTTAATGTATTAACAAGATATTTATTTCCAGATATATAGAATCATTTGCATATCTTAGAAAGCAAATTGACAATAAAGTTAAAATACATTATATTCTCAGCAGTGAAACCTCAAATACATTATATATCCTGATCAAATTGTTTAGTTTTGTTTTTGATCAAATTATGCATAAGACAGTTTAAACTAAAAAAGATTTTAACGACTCAAGATTTGGAAAAACAACACATTCTTCTAGTTCCACATACCAAAACCCCTGCCCATTTTCAATTCCTGTCATTTCACAGTCTGACACAAACACTGGCGAAATAATTTCCACAAATAACTTTATTTCATGCACCCTTTGGAAAACTTGAAATCGTAATACCACCAAAATCAAATGTATGGAATATTCCATTTTCAGTTTCTTATTTCTTAGGACAACTTCAATGCAACTTAGAATATGAGGCCAAGACAGGCTCGTGGGTTTAATAAAAAAGATAACAGTGAAAGAAAAGTAATCAAATAAATAAAAAGACTTACCTTGAATGGGATAAGCTAATTTAGGATTTTTTCATAGAGAACCTTTTCTTTGGTATAATAGGCTTCCACCTTGTCTGTTCTTAGAATTCTTTATGAATAGGTATAGTCTACCTATGTATCGTTTTTGTTAACATATG
>Ga0123342_1002766_pt1 | contig 28876 bp, 17 predicted proteins | sample Turbeawhitnodule_FD_89960 | JGI IMG/M metagenome (GOLD analysis project Ga0123342, IMG submission 89960) | Root nodule microbial communities of legume samples collected from Mexico - Turtle bean Mexico white nodule | ecosystem: Host-associated > Plants > Roots > Nodule | place: Mexico: Nepantla... | reverse complement strand
TTGATTTTAATGTAATAGGTAATATGATGACTATGAGTATGACATATATTAAATGTGATTCATACTAATAGATAATATAATAAATTATGTTTAGATTCAAGTAGATTATAGATAAATTAAATATGATTCATATGTTAATATTGTTAGTATCATTAATATTGTTAGTATTATTAATATTGTTAGTATTATTGATATTGTTAGTATTGTTAGTATTATTAATATTGTTAGTATTATTAATATTGTTATTATTATTAATATTGTTAGTATTGTTAGTATTATTAATATTGTTAGTATTGTTAGTATTATTAATATTGTTAGTATTGTTAGTATTGTTAGTATTGTTAGTATTGTTAATATTGTTAGTATTGTTAATATTGTTAGTATTGTTAATATTGTTAGTATTATTAATATTGTTAGTATTATTAATATTGTTAATATTATTAATATTGTTAGTATTATTAATAATAATAAGTATAATAAAAATCATAATAAAATTAAAGAATTTGCTTGGTGTAGTGGTTAAATTTTCTTTGGTTGTTGAAGGAACCTGGCTTCAAATTCCATTCACTGTTAATTTTATTTTATGGTGCCAATATTTACATACGGATATAATCCGTATGTAATGTTGATTTTACATACGGATTTTAATCTTATGTAATTCGCGTTTTTCTTGTAGTGAAATTGATTATTTATTTATTTTAAATGGTAAGAATAATAAGTTAAATTGATGCTTTAGATTAATAGAATACTTTTTCTTAAAATTTTAATATTTATTAATTTTCTTATTTCATCTATTAATAGTATTATACCATACCCGGGACCACGTCACTCAGTATCATAAAGAGATACGTAAAAAATCAGGTAATATACTATAAATCCAATAACACACGATAAATTCGATAATGCTATTTTAGCAAAGATATGCATTAAATATGACCCATAAACGAAATAGTTCACTATAAACACTATAAATAAACATGATTATACAAGAGTAAGGTACGCTTTTATCAATATATTATTCACTCTAATACATAACACTTACTTAATCATCGAAAAACCTTTTGCAGGGTCACTCCGATCGAATACGAGAGAACAAACATCACAAGAGAAAAAATAAAGGTGGAGCGACCATGAGACGAGAAGCAATTGTTTAAGTCTGTAGCATGTATTATCTAGAACTATATAAGTACAAATATATTTAATAACTTATAAGTAAACTAAGAGAATATTTGAATCTTTCTAGGTAATTTTATAAAAATATTTCACTAAACGTAATTTTAAAGAAAAAATTATGGTTTTTAAATATAAATTAAGTTCAAATGTCAAATATTTAAGAGATGATAAACTATTATGATTATTCTTGGTTCACATTCTTCAATGAACAACATTTTTAATATTTTCGCTATCAACAAATTTAGTAAAAACATTTTGCAACTCCCAAACTTTACATGTAACCCTTTACGAAGAAAAAGAAAAGTAAATTTTATATGTATGTTACGCCATTACGTGAGTATAAGATAACTTGGTAAGTTAGTTCTTTTATTATATTTTTTTCTGTTAAAATGAATTTAAATCTTTTTAAAAAATATTTTTAATAGTATTAAATGAAGAAAATTGAATTATATATTTCAATTTAAGATGGAACCCAATGTAATAGGTACACTTTTTTACAGCAATAAAACTGTAATTTGTTTAAATAGTTTAGAAAAATACAATAGTTTTTTTAATGAGATAGTTGGAAATTTTTTATTTTACCTCTTTCTCTTTCCATCTCACCATTGCAAATTATTTAAATATTAATCACATAAAAGTATAATTGATAAAAGAATAATTAATGTGGTTTTTACTTTTTAGAGTATGATGGATAAAAGAGTAATTAATATTATCTTCAACTTTACAAGTGACAAATATAAAGTAAACACTCATTTTAATTTCTAAGAAATATAGAAAGTTTGTGGTATTTAGGTTGTTAAAGGTGTGATGTCTCTCTTTCTAACTAGTGTTTAGTTTTCCTCTCTTATAGGTCAAATCAATTTGGATGGATGCATGAATTTTGAAGGTTTTATGAGTAATAACTACTCTCTTCTTGTTTTCACCTACTTTGTTTTTCTTCTTTTTCATACAACATACAACATGTTTTATGAAATTTCCTTCTTCCATGCTTTCTTTAATTTATTTCATTATAAATAGGAATATATAGAGAGAAGAGGGAGACCAATAAGTCATAAACAATGTTGTATCTTATTACACAATTTTAAACAACTTTTGGCATACAAATAAGACTAGGGCTTATAAAAGTACAAGAAATAAAGTGGTTGTTAGATATTCAAATGAAAATTTTCAAATTAGTGCATTGAGGTTCATTTTACTTTAATAAGAAAGAGAAACACTAGTAGAAGAGAGAATGTTTCACATTTTCTCTTAATAATCAATTTTTCATTTACAAACAAAATTTATTAAGAGATCATAGCACAATAATGAACCTACTTAATGATAGAAAACTTTAACGAGGGATCATGAATTTTTTTTAATTCATCCGCTTTCTTCTGAAGCTAATTATTATAACTTTTAACTTGTCATTTGAATAGGATAAATTATTTAAGTTATGATTTTTGACCGAATAGTAAGTGTTTGATCTAACAATTGATATTAGAGTCGAGATCAAAAGTGTAAATCCTAATAAGACAATTGTTGAATGTGAGATTATTGTAGATTGCATCAATTATTTCGTAATAAAGGTCACGTGAATTAGATTACAATTGAAGAGTTTGATTATTAAATAGACAATTGCTGATGGAAAAATTGTTGCTGGGTGAATCAATCATCTCATGACAAAGGTTTGAATCATGACCCTTGAGTTACTACACTCTTAAATAAAAAAAGTTGTGTTTTAACTATCATTTATAACTTTTAACTTAGTGGTACACATTCAATCTAACAAGAAATAAAAATAGGACAAAACTTTCAATAAAGGTTCTTTATTATAGTAATTTTCAACTTCCTTATCTTTCTAAAAAGTGTGTTATGTGATATTTTCTCCATTCTCCATTTATTTCAATGTAACATATTTTATTTTTATCAATTAAAAATAATATTTTGAAAATTTGTCAACAATTACAAAAAATTTAATAGCATAATATTTTAAATATAAAATTATAATTTATATATTCCAACATATTTATTATGAACTTTAATAGTAATATAAGGGAATTCAACAAATAATATTTTCATCACGATTATGTTTTACACATATGGAATTCAATCAAGAAAAATATCTTTCCTAATTTCTAGGATATACTCTATATTAGATAATATAATTATTAATATAAAGTAAACTCATCAAAAATTACAAAACTTTTTAAAATTTACATAAACTTTCAAGTTTGATAATTTTGAGTTTACATCACTTTTTCAAAATTTTGACGACTTAACACATAAAATACAAACTTCTAAATTTTTTTTTTTTTTTGCTAGGACTTGAACACCTTAAATTAAATATTAATGTGTTGAACAAACTAATCAATACAAACTAATCAGAAACTATACAAAACACAATATCAAGACATAATGCAAATTAAATTTTAAAAAATAACAAAGCTAAAATTATAGAGAGTAAAAGAGAACCTACCTAGACAAAAAATAAACAAATGGAACACTAGTGACATAATGAAGTAAGAGAAAAGGTAATGAAATGAAGAAATTATTATAACAACTATATCCCATGCAATTAAAGGACCATACAATAATGATAGCTACCCAATCTCATCTCAATTAGGAACAATTAAGCAAAGGAACAACAATGTATATCACAAGTTTAAAAATTAGGTTTATAAATTGTTGGGCCATGCCAACTTGCAACTTACTCTCTAACAGGAGAGAACAAAGCCTTTACCTGTCCCAATCTATTTTTGATGGACTAGAAGCCAGGTAAACCAAAAATAAAGTGAACTCACCAATTTTACTACCTCTAATTTTTCACTCCTTGACCATTTAGCACAACAATTTATATTTATCTCTTTGAAATAATATTAATTAACAATAAGGTTGAGCATAATCTAGTTCAACTTCATTGAAAAGAAAATATTGATTTGTTTAACTTATTATAACTCATTTTAAAATTAAATACTTGATAATACCAGTGTAAATATTCTATTTAAGCTTGTAAAACTTAAACTAGTTAAAAGGAAGGAAAAATAATAATAAAAACTAAACTAGGTGACACTTCTTCCTATGAATGATTATAATTTTGAAATTATTCATTCATTTTCTTTATTTTTTTTAATTTTATTTCATTAGGTGATATTATCAGATACAATCTAACCTGAATTAAATAAAGTTAACTTATTTAACTCTAAATATATCTCAAGTTCTAGAAATGTGTTTGAATTTCAGTTAAAAATGAAAGTAAGTTGAATAAAATTGGATTTAAAAGAAAAATAGAAGTAAAAAAAATACTAAATATATTAGCATAACATTTAATAAAAAGTAAAAATTAGTTTAAAGGTTCTAGAAAATCTAAAATCCAAATAAGAATAAGCTATTACTTAGGACAAGGAAGAAACAAAGAATCTAGTCCTTTTTCCATGCATATGTATAAAATGGACCATAACAACACTACATGTGTACAACACTCAACCTAAATCGTAAATGTTCGGTTACATCAACATGTTACCCTTATCATACAACATATCTTAGATAACAGGAACCCCCTGAACCCCACCAAAAAAATCCACAAAATCGCATAATTCTAGGTATGATTGAGAACATTCGAATGCAAATCTCAATTAACAAGGCCCAAAAAATTTAAAATTCAAATGGGATACTGTTAAAGATGAGTGCACGAAGGAACACGTTATTGAATTGTTTCATCCAATAACTGGAAAAGAAAAACAAGAACAATAATTGATTTCACAACTCATTGGTAGAATGACAAATCGAAGTGGAAAAGATTGGTGAAGGAAATATTAAATTTATAGTTGTTCACCAGAGCGATGAATTATTGCTAGCTGTATCCAATTAATCTCTGTTACAGTGAAGAAGAGAAAGAGGAGGGTGTGTCCACGTGTTGCCTCTTTCGCATGGAGCCACACGTGCGACCCGCCAGGAGCGTGTGAAAATCGTAGGGCCTGAACGTGCGCGCCACGTGCCGTTCCACGTTTTGTTCGTTGTGGTGGAAGATGTGACATAGCGCCACCACGTAACCCGGTGGCAGTTTCCCCGTCGCGTGGAGGAAATGGGAAACGGAGCGAAACGCGTCTTTGCAGATGATGCGACTTAGATCTAAGCGTGAACGGGATTCTGAATTGGCCGGTGGCGGAGGAGGGGGATTCAGTTGCAGTCTCAGGCAGCGTTCCACGGTGATGGTGGTGGGTGTGGCGACCGCATTGACACTTGCGGTGACCAGAAGAAGCATGATTGGAAGAAAAAGGATTGTTGGCGAAGAAGACATTGATTGGGATGTGCGAAGAAGACGCTGTTGTTGCTAACGTTGTCGATTCAGATTCCTAAGTTTCTTTTGTTCTCATTCAGTTTCATCTTCTCTACTTGGCGGTTTCTTACCAAATAACAAACAATCTAGGAACCGATCATTTTAGGAAAAAAATAGTTAAAAGTTAATTTTAAATAACAATTAAAATATGTAGTTTTAACATTTAGTTAATATTAACATTATATATCTGTGTTTATTAATAATTTTTTATTATGATACTTTTATTTTTTTAATATAATAATTATTTTTATAAAACATGTTCTTATTGTAGTTCATTTTAAAATTTGACTAATTATAACACATGTAAGTCAATTTAATTATTTATTACCATTTTTAATAAAATTTTACTAAAAAATTGGAAGTGCTTTCTTTTAAAAACGGTAAATAATTAACATAGGGATAGCACCGTGTGTTTCATTTATTATAAGTCATGGATTAAAGTATCATCATCATCACTGGTCATGACTGTAAATTATGGATTTCTATTTACGTGCCAATTTTCTTGTTTGCAATAGTTTAGTGTGTACCCTTTCAAAGGGACCAAACTTATCTTCCTCAAATTAAAAGATATACATCTCCTGAAATTTTGTTGTTCAATAATTTTGATAATTTGTTTGAAAAAGTTTTTTTTATTAACACAATTTCGCTCGAAAAGATTTTATCAACTAATAAGATTTTTAAAATATGAAATTATGTTAACGTAAAATATTTTATTTATTTGTTTGATTTAATTTTTGAGAAATAATAAAATTACAATTATAATGTTGCTAGTGTGTTTTATAAAATTTAAATTTTTTAAATTTTGATAATTTATGACGCAAAATAAGAAATAGCTAAGGAAGTTGAATGTTAGAATTGAAAGGCTTACATATATTCTTCCTCGGTCAAGAGAATTATATTATCTCAAGATAGCGTTGAATTATAAAAAAAAGTGTTGTAATTATGATAACATCAAGACTGTTAATGAGATAATTTACAAAACATATAAAGAGGCTTGCTATGCAATGGGGCTATTGGCAGATGATAAAAAATTTATTAATACCATTATAGAGGCCAACAACCTTGCTTCAGGAATTCAGTTGAGAAGATTGTTTGTTACATTGTTGAGAAGATTTTAGGCAATATTGCCTGTTGTAAAAAAATGGATCAAGATATGACATCGTGAAGACAATAGTAAACTACGTGGAATTATGAAAACATTGCAAAGTCTTGAAACTTACAGAGAATATGAAATTAAGCAGTGAGAAATCAATGCAAACTACAACAGAAATAAAAGAGTTTGTTGATTGGATATTTCATATTGGAGATGGAGATATGGACTTAAATGAGTTGAGACAAACAACTATTGAAATACTATAAGACATTTTAATTCTACATGTTGAACAACCTTTATTACACTTGGTTAAATTTGTTTATCCAGACTACATGCAGACCTCTGATGAATTTTTTGGTGATGGTGCAATACTATGTCCTACTATAGAATGTGTGGATGAAGTGAATGAGTTCATTTTATCCTTTATCCCCGGAGAAGAAATTAGCTATTTAAGTTTAGACATCCATTGCCAATCTGATCAACAAGAAAAGTTGAGTGGTTTACAACTGAATTTTTGAATGATATCAAATGCTCGAGAATTCCTAATCATTCTGTTAAATTAAAAGTTGGAGTTCCAATAATGCTTCTAAAGAATATTGATCAAGCCAATGGACTTTGCAATGGAACAAGATTACAAGTAATTTACTTGGGGAAGAATGTTATTGGTGCCAAAGTTAGTACTGGAAAAAAATATTGGTGATAACATATTTATTCCTATAATGAACTTGACTTCTTATGAATCAGACATGCCTTTTAAGTTCCAGATAAGACAATTCACAATATCTGTGTGTTTTACTATGACAATAAACAAAAGTTAAGGTCAAACACTTATTTTTAATTTGAGTCATAATATTTTTATTTTTGTCTATTTGATATATTCTTAAATTATTTACTAATAATTCATATAATTTTGATTTATAATTGTAATTGACTCTACCATCATTCTTAATTTTAATGTATAAATTTATTATTATAATATTATCATTTAAATATTAAATATTTAAAATATTTTCGTGTGCGTTGCCTGGGTAAACATACTAGTATATATGAAATTAAGAATTTTTAATGTCATTTGTAGTTGGTGAGATTTATATGAATGACTATAGAGATACATTAGGATACATAGTTAAAAGAAGATCAAATGATCTAGAGAAGTAGGAGAGTAGTAAAATTTTCAGCATTTGGGTTACACATTTGATCACAAGTAAATCATAGGTCTCATGTGGAAGAAAATGTTAGTTCTCGAAAAGAGGGGGTTTAAATAGAGCTAATAAAACTACATTGAAGATTTGTATAAATTGTTCAATTAAACACTTACAAGTTTTATAAAAGCGTTCACATAAAGGTTGTAACTCAAAGTAGAAGAATAATGATCAAAGTTGTTAATATAAAAGAATTTAATGTAATTTTTTTTTTGTGACAAAATATATAATTAAACACAATTAACTACATTGGAGAGGTAACTTTTAACTGCGAACTCATTAATTGAATGGATAACTAAACAACTGAAAAAAAAACATAATATTGTGTAATTCAGTTATTTTTGGATTGACAAAATCGATATACCAATTATAGGTATTAGAAAAATTACTGAATGAAAATAATATATTTATTAAATATTAAAGATAAAAAACCATAATTAGCTTGTTTTTGTTGACATTTTCAGTTTTTAATGTTTTCTAATAGTATGATTAAGCATGTTATATATATAACTTAGTTATTTAAATTGATTTTTTTTTTGTATTTACTAGTCAAAATAATAAGAATTCACATTTCTTATTTATTCTTTAATGAATATATTTTATTAATTAAATTCTAAAATTCTTCATCATCTAAAATTATTTATCTAAAGTATTATATATATATATATTCAAGAAAAAATTAAAATCCTTTGCATTTTAAATTATACCTGATAAATAATAATTAGTAATAATAAAAAAATTAAAAAATTATACCTGAACAAAACTTGAATATGGACATGAAGAAAGAAAGAATAAATTGGGCTTCTTTATCCCTCTACTTGGTGGTGAGGATTTCTTTTTGCACCCCTATATGAAATTGTGTAACTTAGAATTTCGAAGTGTAAAATCTATAAGTTTTTAAATTTCTGAATACCACAATCTTAAAGTTTTTTTTTTCATAATTTTCCTTTTAATTACACAATCTCAAAATATTTTTTTCAAAAAAAACCAAACTTTCATATTACATAATATAAAAGTACTTTTCGGATTCACAGTTTATAAATATCTTTCAGATTATAAAAATCTAAAATATTTTCTTCATTGAATCTATTCGAATTACACAATCTAAAATACTTTTTCTTTAAATCTATCGATGACACAACACATAGATAAGATGACACAACACATAGATAAGGGTGAGACTAGTCACATGAGAGTGGTGAAGAAAAGAAATGTTGATCTTTTACCCACTTCATGGGTGCACATAAAAATCATGGGAGTGTAGAAAAAAGTTAGCCTAAGTGACACATGGCTTCTTTTTTCTAAACCCATGGCATAATTATATATATATTTGAAACTTATCTCATAAGTTAATGGTTATATATCAAGGTTTTAAGTTCATGCACAAAACATTCATCTTAGATGATAACAATTTGCGAGAGACTCATTAAAAAGGTTTTGGTTTGAAGGATCTGTTTCCTTGGAAATTGCTTTTTCATAATAAAAAATAATCATGAACCTATTATCTGACCGGACCAAAAACATCACAGGAAATTAACGTTACATTGAAAATAGATTGGACATTATGGTTAAATACCTATTGGTTTAAATCAAATTCGAAAATAAACAGATTCTTAATAAATGTTTTTTTATTAATTTAGAAAGTCTTAGATTTTTCTCATAAAAACGTGGTTTAATTATGTTTATTCAGATCCCATATTACACATTCCCAACAAAAAAAAATCCATATTATATAAAATAAATATCTTGTTTATTATATAAATTACTTATATTTTAAGATAATGTGCGAAACAAACTTCTTTCGAAACCTAAAAATTAAATCAACTTAAACCGCAACGCTTTAACAAATTTGATTTAAATTACATAATTATTTTTTTATGAATTTTTAAAGACAGAACAAGTAATGAAATTCTTTAATTCAATGGATAAAACTAAACAACTACAAAAACATATAATTTTGAGTGTTAACAAAAATTACTGCATAAAAATAATATATTTATTAAATATTAAAGATTAAAAAAAAATAGCGCTACCACTATCGATACAGAAGAGTTACCACAAATCAAGAAAAGGAAAAAGAAAAATCCTATTGAAGATGGAATAGGATTGTTCACCAGAGAGAGGAATTGTGAGGGTTGGCGCGTTGCCTCCTTCGAATGGTGGCGCAAGAGCGACCGCCGGCGAGTGTGTGAAAATCGTCAGTATTGAAAAGGAGAGTGACGTAACTCTGAACCATATACTCGTCATCGCCGAAAATGTCACATAGAGCAAGCACGTAATCCAGAGGCAATTCACCTGTTATCCGCAGCGAATGGCTCACACCGCGAAACATGTCTTTGCATACAATGCGATTGAAATCGAAGAGTCCATAGAGTTCCGAATCCAGCGGTGGCGGAGGCGCAGGATTCAGTCGTTGCCTCAGGCACTGCTCTATGGGGCTCGGTATAGCCACTGAACTTGTCATCATCAGTGGCAAAAGAAGCATCACAACAGCGATTGCTCGTAAAGACATTGGAGCGTGGGAACCAGATTTCGTCAAATCTTAGGGTTAAGATGAATGGTTTTAGATGGATTTGTGAATTCTGTGTTCATTATTCTCCTTTATATAGCATTTAATTATTACCTTTAATTATCTCTTTAAATTCCCTATCTCTTTTTTTTTTCAGGCAAAGAAAAGATATTTTTAATATCGCTAACTTCAATTTTAATATTTTTAAAATAGATTATCGATAACTAAATGTGTGTGTATATATAATTTTTATCATTTTTTTTTCAAATGTCATTTTTATATTAAAAATAGTTTTTCAATCAAGTTTATCTTTAATATATTTAAAGTTTAATGATTATTCATTGATAATATGCAAGAATTTTGTAATTACGAAACATATCATTATATCTTTTAAAATAACAAATATAAAAACTAGCAAACTTATCATAAATAATGATGGAATCGCAACACAATTATTTTAAGCGGATATCTTTTTCTCTCTCTCATATATTTTATATATTTAAAATATTTATTTCTTACAGATTTTTTTGTATAAATTAATTTTATTTGTTTTTTCTGAAAATAAAAATATATATAATTACAATTTTAAGTATTATAATAGTTATTAAAATGAAAATACGGTAATAAATTTATACTGAAATTTATAAAAAAATGTATAAATAAAAAAGTTATATTTTATTCGTTTTTATAATATTATAATTATACAATAAAAACAGTTAAAAAAGATTTATATTTATGACGGGTAGTGTCTTTCATAAATCAATAAAATTAATTATCTATAAAAGAAATTCTTTTTATACATAATTTCTTACAACTTTTTTTGTTTATTCAAATTTAAATAACTATCTACGCTAAAAAAAAGTAAAATCATTTTATACTATCTACACAATAAAAAAATAAAAAAAACTATCTACACAATACAAAAATTTACCTTCAATAAATCATAAAATAATCTATTATCTATAACATTAACTTGTTCTTTCTTTTTAATTACTTTTTTTTTTATATTTAATTTTTTACTATCATTACAAGAAAATCATTAAATAGAAACAATTCTAGAAATAAAAAATAATTAGTTGCTATATTGACTAAATTATAAATCATTTTAGAGACTAAAAAAATCATTACTTTCTAAATTAGTTTCTTGATAAATAATTTTTAAATTAGTATCTAATTAGTTATCAACGTTTTTCTACCAAATTTAGAATGTAAATAAGTAGTAGTTAAAACCTGGTAACTAATTAAATAATAATTTAAAAATTATTTATCAATAATAAAAAATAATTTATAAATCAATAATTTTTTTAGTTTCTAAAATAGTTTTTAATTTTGTTAATAACAACTAATTATTTTTTATTTCTATTTAATAATTTCTTTTAGTGAATCTTACCTTTTGGTCAATTGTTTTTTTTTAAAATTCAAATTACTATCTACAATAAAAAAAGATATAAATAATAACATTATAAAAAATATTTATTATTGTAATTACATTTTATGAAATATTTTTAGAATTTAATAATATCTTTTTCAATAATTTTATAATAATAATAGTAATTACACATGTATTTTCCCTATTATTTATAAAGGTATAAATATTAAAAAATTAAAAAACATAATTCTCTTTGTATAAATAATTGGAAATAAAAGTGTTGTTATTGTGTCTAAATTTTTATATTTTATTTTAGTATCCTATTTTAATATACTATCATATTAAAATTAGTAAAGGTAATAAAGTAGGTTGATTTGCAAGTTTTTCTTTACTTGATAAGATGAGTTGATATTCTGAACTTGTTAATCCTTTTTGACCCACCAATTCAATAGGCCATAAACAAGTGGAGCGAACTAACAAGTTAGTCTACTTCTTTTTTTTATAATTAAAAATTAAAATAAAAAATAGTTTAAAATATTATTTTTATATTATATTATCTGAATAATGTAAATATACAATTCAAATAATTAAAACTAAAAATTTTAAGTTTTAATTCTTAACTATAATGAAGTATATTTTAACGTGAAAAGGTAATATATATATATATATATATATATAATTACGAAAAAGAAGTCGACTCGATTCTGCTCGATATCAGTCTGGGCTGACCCGTTCGACATCGGCTCAACACCAATTTGGGTAGACAATGCTCGACATTGTCCCGGGCCGATATCGAACCGAGTCGACACGGACCCTGACTGACACGGCTCGACATGGACCCGGCCGACGCAGTTCAACATCATTCTGGGTCAATTCGGCTCGACATCGATTTGGATTGCTACGACTCGATATCGGTCCGGTCCAATTCGGTTTGACATGGGCCCGGGTCAATTTGGCTCAACATGGGCCCAAGTCGACTCGGATCGACATCGGATCGGACTGACTTAGCCTGACATTAGCTTAGGCTGACATAGCTCGACATCTGCCTTGCTTGATTCGGCTCAGCATCATCCCGGGCGGAGTTGGCTCAACAGGGACTCAGTCCAACTCGGCTCGATATCAGACATGGAACTGGGTCAACCGAGTTGACTTTGATTCGGCCCGACTCGACTCAACATGAGTTCAAGTCGACTTAGTTCAACATGAACCCGTATTGACTCTGCTTAATCCGGGTTTGGATCAAGTCAAAATCCAACCCAAAATTCAATTTGGATAATCTAAAAATGTATCTAATCTATATCTAAGTCATATCCAACTAAATAAATTGAACTTAAAAATATAAATTTAAATTTGAGATAAATTAATTTAAATGATGGATCAATTATGAATTGGATTTTATTTTGCTGAGCCTTAATATTATTATTAATGCATTTCACCAAAAAGAAAAACAGAAGTTGTCTTTCTTTCACATCTTTCCTCTTTTGCACCTACTTTACTGTTTTCACTGTAAAAAAAGTGTGGACTTTCTATATTCAAAATCAAGAACTTGTTTTAAATTTCCCATATCATCTTAGTTCCCTTTTCTTCCCTTCCCCTTTTAGTCCTTCATATGTGAAAATCCAAAGAATAAAGGAAAAGTATATATAAAAAGTGAAGTGTACGATTAATCATCAATGTTAATGTGGATTTTTCTTTCATGGTATATGATTTATGAATTTCTCACACAACTCTTAAATAATATGTCTCTCTTAAATTATCTGTTCTTATAAGTTATATATTATATAGTATACAACATTTTTGTAAAATACGTATCAATAAAATATCTAATTTAAAATATTTTCTTTTTAAGTTTATAATGATTTTAACATAATTCTAAAAATAAATATAGTATTTTTTAAAAATTTAAATTTATTATTAAGATTGTAGAAATAAAAAAAAATCTATATATAATTAGAAATATTTAAATTATATAAATATATTGGAAATGTTTTTATTTAATTTCCAGATTCATATAATATAATTTTTTTAAGGTTTATTATTTTTTAAATGAATTTCAAGTATTTTTTAATAATAGTTTTCTATCATATAAATCATAGTAATATTACATATAAACGTGTCCAATGTATGCACACGTATCAAATAGTGTCTTTTCCGTTGAAAATTACACATATATTGGTGTCGTATGAATGTAGCGTACAATGTCTGTTTCAACATTGGTGCTGTATAGTCTGCAATCCTTCTTTACCTAAATTATTTGCCCGTTTGATAATTTCTCCTTACACTTATTAGACTAACGAACTCAATCGTTATCTTTCCAATGACCCACTATTCAGTGTAAATTATATCACAGGCCCACTTGGCCTGGCCCCTTGTCCTCAATGAGGACATATGGAAACCTTACAAACCTTGAATCCGTAACGTTGACTTGGATATACATACTATATATTATTGACTATTAGGACACAAATTATGTAGCACAGACTGACACGAACACTGATACGATACGGACAATGAAAATAAGTATAATATCTATCTAAAATGTAGGATACGAGAACACCAATCTATATATTATATAATTATGAATTATATAAATTGATAATAAAGATTTATGTGCACAAAAATCTTTCAGATTATATCTTGGAGCAGAAAAATGTTTTTCATGACTGGTTTTAAAATATTTGTTTCTTATTTTTATAATCATAATAAAAATTTATATAATAAGTTTGAGTTTTTAGAAAATTAATGTATTTTTTCTTTTTAAAATTTTGTTAGAACCGTACTAGAATTGTCAGAAATCCAACAAATACTTTTTGAATTGGACATTTCACGAATACGTGTCCTACAAGTGTTATACGAGTGTCGGTGTCCAATATGAATATCCGATACCGACACGCCATTTAAGAGAAGTGTCTTAGCTTCATAGCTGCTCGGTCGGTGTGTAGCATTTTTCCTGTTTTAGACTTTTTTAAATTTTAGGAGATTCATTATGCATTACATAATGGCAAGCTAATTATGATTGTTTCACTTAGAGAAGATATTAAGTACTTTTTATTCAATTTGTTGCCTCCTTCCTGCCCCTATTGTTGCAGGATAAAATAGAATTTAAAACTTTTAGTGCTCTATTGACAAAGATATAGCAAAGGAGGAAGGGTGCTTTCTTTTAGCCTATCAATTACAGTACTCAAATGAAAACAATGGTACCAAAATAGGAGTATTTTATTTTCAGGGTGGATACATAAAAATACAAAGTGCAAGCAAATAGTGACACAGAATAGATTAATTTTGGACATAGGTGATTGCAATGCTGAATTTTTCTTTCTATATCCTTTCCATTTCTGGAAATTCAGCAAATCTGTGATGAAGGAAACAATATTACACGGCTTCATTATTTACCTTATGAAGCAACATTGATCACTCAGCTATGAACTATATTCTTAAACACGAAGACGTTAACACAAATATGGTACGTACGTGTACTTATCCAACAGATTGATCAGTGTTTGATCTGAGACAGCATGCACCTAACTTCCTTGCTGTTAGGCCTCTCCTTGGGATCATCCATGGTGCAAAAGCATGCAATCTTCAAAACCAGAAGCATCTGCTCCTCATACCCATTTCCGAGCAGCTTTGTATCAATAGCCTCCTTGGGATTCTCAGAACTCAAAACCTTCCTCAACCACTTGACCAAACTAATCTCTTCAGTATGCTGAAAGAACTCATCGGAAGGAAGCTTCCCAATCACCAACACCCCAAGGATAACCCCAAAGCTGTAGATATCACATTTATCAGTGAACTTAAGTATCTGGTGATACTCAGGAGCAATGTACCCCACAGTGCCAGCAACATTGGAGGTGGTTATGTGAGTCTTATAATCCGGCATTGCCTTAGCCAGTCCAAAATCAGCTATGCGCGCTTCCATGTCATCATCGAGAAGAATATTTCCAGGCTTGAGATCCCTATGAATGATGCGAGGGTTGTGACTCATGTGAAGGTATTCAAGTCCAGCAGCAACACCAAGCATGATTCTATGCCGCGCCAACCAATCCAACTCTCCCTCACCCTTTTGAACCTTGTCCAGCAAGTCCAACAAGCTACCATTTTTCATGAATTCATACACTAGGTAGTGGCAATCAGGCCTAGAAACATGCGCTAACAGAGGCAGAAGGTTTCGGTGTCTAATCTGTCCCACAGTTGTAATCTCAGACCGAATTTGCCTCATTTTCTTATGCATAATCTTACTATCTTCCTCTGCCAATTCAGCAGCATCTTTGGGAGGTTGAATCACTTTCTTTATAGCAATCATTTTGCCACCGCTTCCTGGTAACTCAGCCTTGTAAACCTCTCCACAGCCACCGCGTCCAATGATTTCCATCGAAGCGAGCCCTTCTTCTTTCTCCAAGAAGGCCAAATCCTCTGCTTTCTTAATCAAGGGACTAAAAATATCAGGACCCGCTCTCTTTCCTCTTCCTTTGATCAACGCCAAAGCCAGCTTGAACAACAGAGAAAACACGAACCCTGATAAGGTTCCCGCCAGTGCCCCTGCCACAAACCCGAGAATCCACCCTGCGAGTTTTCTCTTACTGTGCTTGGGTTTTCGGTGGTTAGGGGAAGGACCAGGTGCCTCTGTAGGGGAAACATTGGAAGCTTGGGAGTTTCTCTTGTCTGAGGCAGGCGCAGGAGAAGGTGCATCACCACCGTCCAAAAGGTAACGTCTGGAGAGAACGGTGTCTGACGAGGAGGAATGTTGGAAGCGGAGAGAGGGTTCGAGGAAGCTGTTGCCGGAGAAGTTAAATTGGCGGAGGTTGCGGAAGGAACGGACGGAAGAAGGCACCCTTCCGGTGAAGAAGTTGTCGGCGACGGAGAGGGTTTCGAGGTTGGGGAAGTACTTGAGGAAGTTGAGGTTGCCGGAGAGTTTGTTGGAGGAGATGTCCAACGCGCGGAGGCGCGTGAGAGAGGAGAGTTCGGAGGGGACCTCGCCGGAGAAGAGGTTGTTGGAGAGGTCAAGGAATTCGAGCTTGCGGCAGTCAACGATTTGGGGAGGGATGCGGTCAACGAGTTGGTTGTGGGAGAGAGAGAGTTGTTTGAGCTCTGTGAGGCGTCCTATTGCGGGGGACAAGACACCGTTGAGATGCTTGGATTTCAGCACCAACCTCGTGATTCGGAGCACGTAGGTTTCCTTGGTCGAGAGCCTTCGCTCGCAGAACACACCCTCCGAGTAACATGCCTCATTTGCCTCCAGTTCACCGTTGACTCCGAGGTCCTTTCGCAGAGCCAATAGTGCCTTGAAATCTGCGGGGTAGAGTTCAAGCTTCGCGTCGATGGAGATTAAGAACAAAAACAGTGATAGAACAAATAACCCACTTTTCACAACCATTGTGCTTTGCACTCACTTCTGCATCCTTTTTTTGTTTTCTTACTTTTATAGAGACAAAACCGTGTGGAAAAAATTGCACTTCTCTTTCTTCTTCTTTGATTTTTCTCTTCCACACCTCCTCTCCTACCTGTAAGTTTCTTACTTCTTCATTTGATTGGTTTTTATTTATTTATTTATTTATTTTTCTTTTCTCTTGAGTTTGTCTTCTTTCAACAAATGAGAAAAACAATAAAATAGTCTTACTTTTATGAAAAACAGTTTTTTGAAAACTCGGGTAATTAGTATTTTGTAAGGTTCACTTGCACTTAGATTATTTAGAGTAAGATCTTCTTTATTCATCATTTCCTAGTTAGTGCTGCTCGCACCTTTACAACTGACAACACCTACCTATAAGCTGCCATAAGTGACATTTTTTGTTTCGTTTCGTGTTTTCTGCTTTTATCTTTTCTTAGTAATATACTGACACATGGCCAGTAAGTAAATTTAAATTTTTTATCCACATCACTAAATTACGTTTGGAAGTATCCTTGCACAGCCGAATTAGTGAACCTCATCACCATCATATTCGTCTTGCTGAATAACAACCTCTGTTTAAAACATAATATGCAATCTTGTTTTCATCTTGGGAACTTAGAGTTGATAACGTTGTAGGATTCCAAATTCTTCAAATTTCAACACTATCTGCTACGTTCCTATATATAAATAAAATATTTTTGACTTGGTAATACTTTTGTTTTTTCAAGTATTATAATGGTGCTGGTTCAATTTTCTTAATTTCAGTCAACCAAATTGAGTCCATCAAGTATTTAATCATTTTCATTCATATAACTAGATAACAGCTTGTATGACAGATATTTTAACATGACTTAGTTATAAAATTTATCTCGAAAATTCTAATTAAAGTATTTATATTGCTGTAAAAAAAAATTAAAGTGTTGATATTATTAATAAATTGATGGTCGTGAAAATCAATGGTCGGAGTCGTGTTAAATGTTGGACGTATATTTTGGGGCATTAGTCTCAAAATCGCAATAAACGAGTCAAGTCTTTTGTCGTTTAATTTAAAGGTATGATTGGATTTTTTTCTTTGTTTTTAATGAAACTCATGACTGGGTCAGACTGGTGTGTTTCACGGTGGAGACAAACGCATTTTCTCTTTTCCATTTATTTTGAAATATTCTCCTCCATTCCTCACTCTGTCCCCATTCACTACTCCTATCTTTCTCTGTTCCTCTCTGATGGTGACTTCCATTCCACTGTTCTCATATTTGGAAAAAATTAAAAAGACATAAACCAAAGAAAAATAAATGTTTACCACTTGCATGACTTTAAAACCATCATAGCATAAAAGTTCTACAACACACTTTATTACCAAGGGGTCTCAGCTACCTAAACAGATGGTGCTTCTGAGGCCTCAAGATCAGCTAGTACACATAAACATTATCTTAACATATCTCACAAAAGGAACAACTTATGTTATGACACTAAAAACATTAAACTCTCAAACCAACATTAAACATAGTAAAGCAACGACAATGTGTGTAACAATATAGTACACTACACTCAACTTACTCTGACTACTCCACACAACAACGATACATGAAGTATTTCTCCATTTGGCGTCCACATTCAGCACACACAACTTTCTGGGGTATGCCACCAGTGCTCCCAGGAAGGATCAAGCGATTGCAGTGATGTGGGGGTTTGTTTTTGTCGAGATAATCTTTCATTGCTTGCACCACACCTTCTTCCTCAACTCTATCCTTCCACTTGTCAAAGTCCTGCAAGCATACCAGAGCACTGTCCCCCTTGGCTCTGGCCATTTCAGTGGCGCCGTTGCAGAAAATCGCCCACCCTCGATCACTGCCGTCGAAGCTCAGCACAGTCATCACTTCGCTCATGACCTCGTCGTTTTCCACCGTCCTTCCATGCTGCAACTTGGAGTACAGCATGCTCTCCAAACGGGTCCAGAAGAACCAAATGGACGTCACGTTAGGCCAAAAGTAACTGAACTTTCTCGTGTTGAACGTTTTTATCATCTTCTGCATCCGCTCCTTCGCGTTGCTCTTTCCCACGTACACCATCTCCAGCTGGAACTTCCCAGCTTTTGCCACACTCAATGCTGTTGCTGTGAATTTCTCAATCCACTCCAGGTCTTCACCTCCATATAGGCATACCAGTTTTCCGTCTGCCATCTATCAACAGACTTCATGTGTCAATATAAAAAATTAACAACTCACATCAATTTGGAATTTAATTGAGAGACTAAAGTCACCCTCCATTATAATTTCAGAGACTACACCAAGATTTTTTTCTAATTTGGATTAATTTCTTCTTACAACCATGACAATTAGAGTTCTAATCAGATCTGGTAAAATTTGAGGTGTCTACAAGTTTTAGTTCGTTGAATCAGCTGTGGAACTAATTTTCCATTTCACACTTAGTCAGACTCATTTCTCTCAAGAGAATTGTTCTGTTTTAATTTAGATGTATATAATGTAACATATAACTCCAAAGAATGTGGTTTGCATCTTAAGAAAACAATTGATTATGTTAATTTTCATGGATCTTGTTAAAGCATCCTTATAATTAATACTTTTTCTTATATGGTTTAGTGATAAATAAATAGTTTGAGAAGAAAAAATATTACACAAGTGGGAAATAGAATAAAATGGGCAGAGGATTTTGTTACCCATTCTAGAACTGTAGGATCAATGCCATCGACAAGCAGCTCAAGGCTCCAAATCTCTTGCTTCCACAATGATTCTTCTTTCTCACTTGTGAAGGGGAAGGCCAAATTGCCCCAAATCCATATCATATGGACGGCATTAGGGGAGGACAATCTGCCTTGTGGATCAAGGGCCACTAGAATAGCGGTCTTTGAGAAATTCCACACTTCTTTTATGTACTTAACTGCTGATGGTTCAATGATGAAAGGATCACAGACACTGTACCATGCCATCAATGACTGCAAATACTCAAACTTCTGTTTGTTCACATCATTCCAGACCGCTTTGTCTACAACTGGGATCCAAACCATCTCATAGTGTGTGTCACCCCTCGATCGTGCATCTTTGTACAAATTATCAAGTACCAGGATCTCTTCTTGTGAAAGATCAAGATCTGATATGAGCAGCAACACATGTTTCCTCCTTAGTACCTCCAGACTAGCCTGTTTGTCAATAAATCAATGTTTTCAACTCTAAAAAATAAGATTTGTTTAACAAAAGGACTACCTGTTACTAAAAATCAAAGTACCCTTGATTTTGTAGTTCCATCCACAAGTGGAAGGATATCATCCTTTGCATATATCAGTGCTCTCAGAATTTTCATGTTGTCCACATGGACTGTCTCAAAAAGACGTGTCAGATTGTGGAAGGCCTCTATATGCCTCTTGTCATCTGCAACGGGTTAAGGATATGCAATTGTCATTTATGCTTCATTTCTAGATAAATTTTATCCTTAAATATACTTACCGAAACTCTCAAACAGCACATCAATTCAAAACCCTTTAAATTAATCCAAGGCTATATTAAGACTCTTGAGTTCAGGCTATATATATATATGCAAATTAATTAACTTACTGAGTATAATTGTACCCACCTATATATTGGTAGCAAAGAATCAGTTGGTTCTTTAGGTGCTCATGAATACTAGTAACTTTGTGAGCAAGACTAGATAATTCCCATGCCTCAGTGGTAGATGAAATGGACCTGCAATTTGAGAAATTGGGGTCACTGATATTTAAGAAAAAAACAATTGATTTGAGGTGAATGATGGAAAGGAGGTGTGCTTACTCATTTCTTGTGCCTATGAGACTAGCAATTTGAGAGGCACAAGCCACAATACTTCTGATGACCCAATAGGAAGCAATAGGAATGTGAGTACTGGCAACAGACATGGGAGGTGTGTCCTCTGAAATGTATTCAGATGGAAGCTCCTTGAATTGAACGATACAGGTGGTTACTTCCATTGCAGCCTTCACGAGCCTAATGAGTGCTTCAAAATGGGGCTTCAAGGACATGAAATTCTCAGCAAGATCTGGCAGTTGCTTGAGGAGGGCCACAGACTTGGCAAGAGTATTTTCAGCACTCAACTGAGCAACAAGCCAAAACTCTCCAAAAATCACAGCAAAGGCTGCTAAGGTTAGCACAACTTTCGCATGCCATGCATAGCTAGACATGTAGCCCAGTAACACCATCGTCGATGAATGTGCATCTCCACCTCCCGAGCATTTGCATGATAGCTGCCAATATATAGTGAGGAATTACATATCTAGATCCTTTTATTTTAAGACTTTAGAGCTGAGAAATTTTGATCAAATCAACCATAATACTTTCACATATTCAAGAGAATCACTTGGTGAGATAAATATTCCAAAATATCCCAAAAGACAAAAACACAAGGCTGTAGCTGTAAATACTAGCAAGAAAATGCATATGAGAAGCCGTACACAGAAAAAAATGCATATGAAAGCCACATAACTACCCTTTTAGGGTAATTATTATATGTGGACATTCTATGTTACATATTTAATTCACGTTCTTTTATTTATGTTATTATCATCGCATCACCACTATATGATATTCAAAGAAATATAAAGATTTTGGTACATGTTATAGGCCCAAAGTTTTATTAAAAAATTGATATTTTGAAATTTACCGAAAAAGGCACTCAATTAATAATTCAAAAATAATAATATTTTAATTATATTTATTTTATTTTTTTAACTTCAAATCTTAATACACATTATTATGTTTCAAAATATTCTTTTTCAAAAAATAAAAAAATGTGAAAGACATTTTTGGAATACCAAGAGTCAATAATTTGAAACAATTGCATGTCAACTAAATCAACAGGTTGAAAATCTAATGAATATAATAAATGATGTTATATAACATAAGACGAAAGAGAAAATGAGTATATTTCAAAGGATAGAAAATATAAAAATATGATAAAATACAAGAAAGAGAAAAATATTATCAAACTTAAGAAATTATTACACGGCTTAAGTCTATCAGTCCAAGTCAATTTCCATTAACAAATTATTATAAATAAACAAATAAATGTGATTGTGTAGGAGAGAGATTTGTACAAATTGGACATGCCATATTTTTTGTTCAAGAGGATGTAAAAATGAAGTGTAAATAAGAAGGTTGATATCAGTTGATCACTGTCATAAGAATCAAAGAAAAGTATATTCTATGCAAAATAAGGAAAGTAATAACTCTTTCTTCAGTGTGTATAGTTTGAGGAAATATGGGAACACATTCTATCTTGGTTACAGTGTCGGGTAACTTTTATAAAAGTTAAGAAGATTTTCATAAGAAAACAACCTCACACGAAATTTTGTTTATGATGTAAGCCAGCGAGTCAAGCATGTCAAATTCAGCCAGAACAGCAGTCATCTCCAATGCATCTTGGTCTCTTTTCACCTACCAAAAAACCAGATATTATAATAATAATAACAACAAGAACAGATAAATAAATAAAATGAGGAGTTAATTAAAGATTCATCACATGCATGCAAAGTGGCAGAACGTAAACATGGTACAATAAAAGGTAACTCTTACTTCATAACCCTCAACAGTGCGAGCAATAAACCGAACCAGAATTTCATCCACAATTTGTAGAATAGGTTTGACATCAATTTCACGGCCATCAGGGGCATGTGTGGCCTGAACTTGCTTGGTCATGGCACTGTCATCAGAAGTGGAGAACATGCGTCGCTCCTTCCTTTGGTTTATCTTAGGGGTAGTAGCTGTTAGCTGGCGAGTGTGGTTACTCATGTTGCTGAAATGGCTGCAGATATCAGAAAACTCAGTGGGAGGGAAATAGGTTTTGGCTTGAGTATTCGTGGTTGTATTAATACCATATATATATAGCAATATGAAGTGGAATAAAGCTTTGTTGAACATGTACCTTGCTTGCAAGAGGGTATTAAAAAAAGCTAAAGCGATTCATACGTGCCCTATTCATTAGGATAAGAATGCACCTAATTTAATTATCTGTTGTGGTCCCTGCTCTCTGATTTACCTTACATGCTTTATTGTACTTAGAATAGAGTCACACAAAGTTTGTTTTCTATCATCCTTAATATTTTTGGTAATGGCATCAACATTGAGCTAGGTTAAAAAGAGTGAGATCTGGTGCTTTTGTGACATCAGTGATTGCATGTCACTAAGCTTACCTCAGTAATTTTGTCTATTGGAGGACATATCATTCAAGTAACTTTTGTAATAGTAAGTATTATATAGGACTTGTCATTGAAGTAACTTTTGTAATAGTCAGTATTATATAGGACTTGTCATTGAAGTAACTTTTGTAATAGTATGTTAGAGATTAATGATGGTAGTGTAACTGTTATGCTGTTTAATATATTTTTTAGTAAATGCTATTTTTCTGAAATCTATGGTTAAATAAAAAAAAATCATATATATTATTTTTCAAAAATTTATATTAATTAAAAATAATTTCTTACTTTTTTTATATAAATAAAAAAGATGTAATATATATTTTTAAGAATATATGGAAACATAAATTATTTCATTATTTTGATATTATTGTTTAACTTTAATATGAATAATTATGATGATATGGGATTAATGAAATATTCAGTAATACATATTTAATTACTACATCACGAGTTGCACAGTTAACCTAAGTGCATGGAGAAAAAAACTCAAAAATATTTAAATTGGTGAAAATTTTAAAGTATGAATTATTCACATTTATGGTGTATTTATAACCTCACCTTTATTACTTTATTACCTTATGCAATTATATAATGTTGTTATTGGAGGATATAAACGCTCAAGCTTAGGGTTCTCATAGCTGTTGGTTATAACATTTTTGCATTCATTATGGGGTACTATGAAACATTTCCCAACACTTCTTTTTCATTTACGAGTAAACTAGGAGTTATTTAGAACTAAATTACACACATATTTTACAAGCTTTATGCTTTTTAAGAGTGTTTTATGCATTATTTTAGTTTTTCTATAAAATAAATAAATTTGATATATAGTTTGTCAAATGTTCCAATATATTTCTTTCTAATAATTTTATATTTTCATCATGATTCTTTTTTATTTCTTTTAACCTACCATTTTGATCCTACTTTAAAAATGTTAACTTCATACTGTAGAATTTTTGGGTGTATCAAATTTCCTCTAATTTCATTCACTTTATATATATTATTATTTCAAAATAATTTATATTTCAATAATTTTTTTTTTGTTATGGAAAGAGTTTTGCTTTATTTTTTTCCATCAAAGTAATTAACACGGTTTATTCTCTTGTCATTTATATTCGTACCTTCGCCTAGTATTTAATTTGTCTAAACTCGTATTTATTATAAGGAAAAATTGAAATCATAAAATATAAATACTTTAATAATTTTATTAAGATCAAGAAAGTTTACGATTTTTTTTAAAGTATGCTATCTTATAAAATTAGAAATAATTTTCTATTATTATCTATTTACAAACATGATAAAAATAAATATTTTAATAGGCAGTAATATTTTTAGCTAAGCTAGATGGTTGCCTAATTTGGATATCATAACAGGAAACTCCAATGTTTTTGCAAATATCCTCATCATAATCAAATCCTAAAGATCTCTCCATTTAAGAAAATCACTTCTAATGAATCCATCAATGTATATGTAAATAACACGTTAACCTGGACAATTAACTACACTAAATTCACATTATCACTTAATCAAGGAAACCATCACAAACACAATTTGATTATCATCGGAAAATAAGGGCACGATCTTATATGATTATCGAAAAAGAAATATAAATAAGAATTTCCAAACCTCAAAGCACTGACTGATCTTGACCAACAATTTTGGGAATCAAAATAATAAACTCAAATTCTATATATATTATCATTGTCACTAATACAATAAGAATAAGTATATATATATATATATATATATATATATATATATTAATTTAACTATAATTGTAAAAAAAATCACACATATATTATGTCCTTAGTTCCCTTAAATTTATATCAGTCATTGAATTAGAACTAAAATTTTAAGACACTTTACGGGAAATTTGTGATAAATAAGTCAGACTTAAAAACTGGTTAAAAAAATATAAAATATAAAATTTCATTCTATGTTCCTAAACAGAATTTCTATACAAAAATATAAAAAATACTTAAATTAGTTAGAGTGTAAAAACTTGAAAAAATATATATAATTATTTAAATTTTTATAACATATTTTTGCATATGTAAATATAAAATTAATATTTCACTGTCAAGTAGGTAAGAAATAATTACCTTTTTGTTCAAAAATGGAATATAAAATAAAGAATAAAGTTTCTTTTCATACCGCAAATACTAAAAACAAACTTACAATTATTTTCTAAAATAAAATATTATATTATAATAAAATAATAATTTATTTAAGTATAAATGAATGGTGTCTAGATATTATGCTTTAAAATAAATGACACATTAGTATAGAAACAATGATGTTTGCTTTCCTTCATTTCTTTATACAAAAAACATGTAAAAATTAAGTATAAGCAATGAGTTTTATGTTTTACTATTAAAGAGAAGATGGGTTGAAGTGGTGAAGAGAGAAAATATAAAAAAAATTCTTCATTTTCTTCTTCAATACGTTTTTTAGTTATTTATTTTTTATTATATTTAATTTTATATTTTAATATTTATTAAAATTAAATTACGTACATTATAAATAAATTAAAAAACTTCCTAATTTATTATATCAATGTAAATGTCTACCTACCAAGGATTAGAATTAGTCAAAGAGAAAGTAGTTGAATTAAAGTTTTGAAGGGATTTTGATACCTTATGAAGCAAGTTTACAAAAATGTGAATCTTATGTATCTTAGTTCTTTCTATAATATTACAATAAGAAAAAGGAGTTAGACTGATAAAGAAGAAAGAGTGGTGAGAGAAAGAATGTTTGGACTTTTATAACCAAACCAATATGCAGCTACCTTTGTTGCTGGTCACTGTTTTTTATTATTATCATTATTATTTTCATACTTTTATAAGCTTTTGAAATTTTGTATGTTTTTTACTAATTGGAAATTACCTTTGTAGAACATGTTCAGAAATTGTGAGGGTGATGTTTAGGAATTAAGGAGCTTATGAAAAGAAAACAAAAGAAATCAAATCGATATCACTTTGTACGGATTAGTAAAAAATATATTTGTTTTTTTTTAAAAGCAAGTAAAAATACAGCTATGAAGAATCTTGAGTATTTTATACTTTTAAAGCTTACACGAGTAACATACTAGTTCTATATTTTCTATTTTAAAGAAAAATTTCCATGTTCTTTTTGTATAAGGATTTTGCTCTCAATTTTTTTTTAAAAAAATAGTCTCCAACTCTAAATTAAATAAATTTATTTTTTTAAAACTGTTTTTAGTCATTAATGGTAAATTTAAGAAGCTATTTCTTAAAAAAAAAAATTAAAAATTCAGGGATCAAGATCGGACTCATCACCTCATATTTTAATGAAGAAAAAAGTAGAAAAAAAATATTAAAAATAAAGAGAAGGTAGTAGGGTTCTTTATGTGCTGATGAAGGATGTGTCCGTTATTGCATCATATAATGGAATCACCATTACAAGAAAAAGGAAAAGTGCGTGAGGCATTCATTTAATACAATACATTGTTAAACGAGTGTTTGGCTGTATATGTTTAAAAAACTAATTAACTTTGGTTTATGTATTCCGTTTTTCATTTGCAATTTTCATTCTTTTCTTTTTTTTTCTTGATTTTAATTCTCTCATTTAAAAAAATCTTTAATTTTGATCTAATCTTCAATTTTACATAATTTTTGTTTTGAAATTTGAAATTTTCATTAATAGAATAGTTGGTATGATAGTTTAAATTAGATCTAAAGTTTAATTAAATAAAGAAAAGCACATGTGAACTTTATAATATGATATTAATTGTAATAACTTTATATTTTTTACTTATAATCAATCCGAAATATTTAGAGGTGAAATTAATTTTATCCAACAATATCCTAATAGCTATAACTTCACTAAAATCATGGGCAAGAAACCAAATCAATGATGATCAATCACTAAGCCAAACATCTCATCTAAGCAAACTTAATAGATATTTTTGGTATATAAAGGATTTATGAGTACAAATGTAAGTTATACTAGTAAAAAAGAGGTTTTTTTTTTTTTATGTAAGATACGTAGGGTTAATTATGTTAGGTAGGAGTTTTATTTCTTCTCAATCAATTTCCGAGAAGGAAAATATGAGAAAGGCCCTTCAAGAATGCATACGGTAACATAGATTTATGTTAGACATTTTAATTTTACTTAAAACCAATACTTGAAATGCAGAAAAATATCAATCTACATATTCATATAATGTAATAAGTCAAACATTTCAACAAAAGATCAATAAAAAAAAATCTAATATAACCTACAAATTAGATAAACAAGAAAATAAAGTTAATTGCATTATCTATGTCGAAGAAGGAATGTTGTCCATTATTGTCTTATTTATAGGATGTCATCCTGATACAATGGAGATTGATAATTGAAAATCTAAAACATTTCATGTTATTATGTAATAGTTATAAAAGTAAAATACACTTTAGCAAATGTTAAAATGTGTTATCTTTATTCAAGAGGTAGTAATACTTGTCAAAATGATGACTCTCATAAAGTACATAATTTAGTAGTCACATTCGAAAGAATCAATTTGTTTATTATAGTAAAAATGAGAAATATGTGACAAATTATTTCTTATAACTTTTAAATAAAATAATTGTTGTATATGAATGTAGTGACCTTGTTTTGTTCATTCTACTTAAAATATTTATGCGAGCCACAACTCTAATTATAGTAATAACATATGTTAGTCGAAATACACTTATATTTGTTCAGTTACACTTACCCTTGTAATAAGCTTTTCATTTTCAAGTTGGGTTTTCTTTGAAGCAAACAAAACCACAATACTACGTAATTCCTAAGTATAATCACAATTAAATGGCAATAGGACCTATGTTGAATGACAAACAATTAGTTATATGATTAGCATAATTTTAAAAAATACAAGTTAGAAAACTAATCCTTCAATGTATAGAGCCAAGTAAATATGCTTCTATTAGTCACTCATCCAATTTTACAAGTATTACTAGATTTGGACCTTTGTATTTTCATATTCAAAGATGGATTGAGACTCAACAGATCCATATATTTATGATTTGCCTTACTCCGCACTCAATTTGTCCATGTACCTAACACATTGAGTTATAAGTTAAATGTAATTATTACAATACGAAAAACATAAATAACATAATATGACTTACATGGCTTGTAGTTATATCATTGAAATATTTTACATTGAAATTCTTCGAACAACCTCCAATGTGCTTGCTAAGAAAATGTACAAAGGATCATCAAAAGTATTTAACTCCAAACACTAGTGCAAAAAACACTTTCTACAACGACATAGTAAGCTGGTTAAACGAGAACCGATGTAAACAAAAATGGGGTGACATTTTTGTAAATATTTTGTACATATTACATCGATTGGATGGTACAACTGGTGTAATATACTAGTGTAATACTTGAATTTTTTTAATTTTTTTTTTGTTCTTAGCATGGTATATTACACCGGTTGGGTTATCCAACTAGTGCAATATATTCTACCAACAGTTCAAAATTTAAAATACACACTAGTGCAAAAAGAAGAAAAAGATACGCTTTATTTAGTGCGGCTTTTGCGCTACCCGCTTTCGTAAAAAACGCGGTGGCATTTTTGAAATTATTTTGATTTACGAATGCGGTTATTTGAATAGCCGCATTCGTAAATCAAAGCA
>Ga0123342_1002765_pt1 | contig 28880 bp, 24 predicted proteins | sample Turbeawhitnodule_FD_89960 | JGI IMG/M metagenome (GOLD analysis project Ga0123342, IMG submission 89960) | Root nodule microbial communities of legume samples collected from Mexico - Turtle bean Mexico white nodule | ecosystem: Host-associated > Plants > Roots > Nodule | place: Mexico: Nepantla... | reverse complement strand
GCTCGCGCCGAGTTTCGCCATCACGCTTGTTTTCGTCTACGGCTTCATCATCTGGACGGTCTATCTGTCCTTTACCAATTCCAAGACCTTTCCGTCTTACGCCCTGACCGGGCCGCGCGCCTATCAACGGCTCTGGCGCTGGACGTTTGAAAGTGATCCGCCCTCCAGTTGGTACACCTCGATCACCAACATGGGCATTTTCGGCGTCCTCTACATCGGCATATGCCTGGCGCTCGGACTGTTTCTGGCGATTTTGCTGGATCAGAAAATCCGCGGCGAGGGCATACTGCGGCCGATCTTCCTGTACCCGATGGCGCTTTCCTTCATCGTCACTGGTGTTGCCTGGAAATGGTTCCTCGATCCGGGCCTTGGCCTTGAGCAGACACTGCATCAGTTCGGCTGGACGAGCTTCCACTTCGACTGGATCAAGAACAAGGATTTCGTGATCTACACGGTCGTGATCGCCGGCGTTTGGCAGGCCTCCGGCTTCGTGATGGCGATGTTCCTTGCCGGCCTTCGCGGCATCGACAGCGAGATCATGAAGGCGGCGCAGATCGACGGCGCAACCACGGTGCAGCTCTATCGGCGCATCATTATTCCGCTGCTCAGACCCATTTTCCTGTCGGCCTTCATCGTGCTCGCCCACATGGCGATCAAGTCCTACGACCTTGTCGTGGCGCTGACATCGGGCGGGCCGGGTGGCTCGGCCTGGCTGCCGTCGAACTTCATGTACGAATACACGTTCAAGCGGAACGAGATGGCGGTCGGTTCGGCCAGTGCGGTGATCATGCTGATGACGATCTCGGCGATCATCGTTCCCTACCTCTATTCCGAGCTCCGGGAGAAATCGCGATGAGCGCTGTCACCTCGACCATTTCCGACGCGGCCAATGCGGCGCGCTCCAGAATGTTCAGTCGGATTTTCATCTACGGCCTGCTGGTCATATTCGCGATCATCTATCTGATGCCGTTGTTCGTCATGCTTGTGACTTCGTTCAAGACGATGGACGAAATCCAGAGTGGCAATATGCTGGCCTTGCCGCAGTCGCCGACGATCGATCCCTGGTTCAAGGCCTGGGGCGAGGCCTGCGTCGGTCTGACCTGCGCCGGCATCAAGGGTTACTTCTGGAACTCGATCAAGATGGTCGTCCCGGCTGTGGCAATCTCGACGATCATGGGGGCGCTCAACGGCTACATCCTGACCAAGTGGCGCTTCCCCGGCCACACGCTGGTATTCGGCCTGATGCTGTTTGCCTGCTTCATTCCGTTCCAGTCGGTGCTTCTGCCCATGGCGACCATCCTTGGCAGTCTCGGCCGGTTCGGGGCGACGTTGCGCAACGAAATTGGCGTATCGCTGGGTTTCGGCAATCCGACCGTCAATCTCGTCACCGTTCACGTCATCTACGGTCTCGGCTTCACGACGCTTTTCTTCCGTAACTATTACGAGGCCTTTCCGACCGAATTGGTGAAGGCGGCGCAGGTCGATGGCGCAAGCTTCTTTCAGATTTTCCGCCGCATCATGCTCCCTAATTCGCTGCCGATCATCGTCGTCACGGTCATCTACCAGTTCACCAATATCTGGAACGACTTCCTGTTTGCCTCGGCCTATGCGGGAACGGGCGATTCCATGCCGATGACCGTGGCGCTCAACAACGTCGTGAACACCTCCACGGGTGTCGTCGAATACAACGTCAACATGGCGGCAGCGATGATCGCAGCCTTGCCCACACTCCTCGTCTACATTCTCGCCGGCCGCTACTTCGTGCGTGGCCTGATGGCGGGCGCTGTCAAAGGATAATCCAATGGCTTTCCTCGAAATATCCGGTCTCAAGAAGCGTTTCGGCTCATTGGAGATCCTCAAGGGTATCGACCTTGAACTGGAGAAGGGCGGCTTCCTTGTGCTGGTTGGTCCCTCCGGTTGCGGCAAGTCCACCCTGCTCAACACTATCGCCGGCCTCGAATCGATTACCGCGGGCGATATCCGCGTCGAAGGTCGAAGCATCGCCGATCTGCATCCGTCGAAGCGTGATATCGCGATGGTGTTCCAGAGCTACGCGCTCTATCCCAACATGACGGTTGCCGGAAATATATCCTTCGGCATGGAAATGCGCGGCGTACCTGTCGAGGAGCGCAACCAGGCGATCGACAAGGTCGCCAAGGTGCTTCAGATCGGCCATCTGCTCAATCGCAAGCCGAGCCAGCTGTCGGGTGGGCAGCGGCAGCGCGTTGCCATGGGGCGAGCGCTCGTCCGCGATCCCAAGCTGTTCCTGTTCGACGAGCCGCTTTCAAACTTGGACGCCAAGCTGCGTGTCGACATGCGTATCGAAATCAAGCGGCTTCATCAGGCGACCGGCACGACGATCGTCTACGTGACCCACGACCAGATCGAGGCAATGACGCTCGCAACCAAAATTGCCGTCATGCGGGATGGCGAGGTGCAGCAATTTGGAACGCCTGCGGAAATCTACAACAACCCCGCCAACATGTTCGTGGCTGATTTCATGGGGTCTCCGGCCATGAATCTTCTCGCGGGAACGATCGAGAAGGGGGCCGCGGGATTGACAGTATCGCTGGCGCGTCCGCACGGAGAACCGGTCCGGCTCCCGGTCACATCAGGCAACGGTGCGCTTGAGGCGCATGCCGGCCGAGAGATCGTCTTCGGCATCCGACCGGAGGCGCTGACCGACCCGGATGGCGCGGACCGTAACGCCAAGGCCCTGGCCGAAAGCGACTGCCTGATCGAGGTGGTGGAACCGGCGGGATCGGATACGTTCGCAGTGACGAAGCTCGGTGGGAAGGAAGTCGTGGCTCGTCTGCGCGCGGATGCCCGAATTCAGCCGGGGCAGAGCGCCCGCCTGGCGTTCAATCTCGACAAGGCAGTGTTCTTCGATCCTCAAAGCCAGACGCGCATAGCGTAGTCTGGTCTGGATTTTCGAAATGAGCAGCACACCTGATATCATCATCATAGGATCGGGCGTGGGTGGTTCCACCGTTGCCGCCGGACTGGCGGCAACCGGTGCCGAGATCCTGATCCTCGAGGCCGGCGACTTCATTGCCGATCGCCCGGAAAACCGCGACCAACGGGCCATTTTCCAGCGCGGGCATTTTCGTCCGAAGGAGATGTGGTACGAGGCGGACGGTACGGCCTTCAATCCCGGCAATTACTACAATGTTGGCGGCAATTCGAAGTTCTACGGTGCGGTGCTATCGCGCTATCGCCGGGAAGATTTCGAGGAGATCCGCCACAGGGAAGGCGTCTCGCCAGCATGGCCGTTTCCCTATGAGGTTCTGGAGCCCTGGTATAGCCGGGCAGAACGGATGTACGAGGTTCGGGGAAACCTCGGAGATGATCCCACGGAGCCTGCCCACTCGAGCAACTACGACTATCCGGCTGTTCCCGACGAGCCCCCTATTGCCGATGTCAGAGCGCGACTGAAGGCGAAAGGCCTGCACCCGTTTTCGCTGCCGTTGGGGGTGAATATCGACGCTTGGCTGTCGAAGGCCAAGACACCTTGGGATGCGCATCCGAATTCGCGCGACGGGAAGATGGATGCGGAGACCGCTGCTCTCCTCAAGGCCTTGGAATATCCGAACGTCCGCCTCGAGACGAACGCGAAGGTGATGAAGCTCGAGGCTGATGGAAACGGCAGGATCGAGCGCGTCCGCTACCGCAAGAACGGCGAGGACCTGGCTGTCGCTCCGAAGCTAGTCATTCTATCGGCCGGCGCCGTTCAATCCTGCGTGCTGCTGTTGCGTTCGGCCGATATGCGCCATCCGAACGGGCTCGCAAATTCCTCCGATCAGGTCGGGAGGAATTTCATGAACCACAATTCGTCGGCGGTGATCGCTGTTTCGCCGACCTATCGAAATAGGTCGATCTATCAGAAAACCTTCGGTTTCAATGATTTCTATTTGTCGGATGGAAACGGCGGTCCACCGCTCGGGAACGTTCAGCTGCTGGGCAGAATCTCGGCAAAGGTACTCAAGGGCTCGCTGCCGTGGGCACCGGAATGGCTGCTCCAGAACATTACGGGCCATGCGATCGACTTCTATGCAATGAGCGAGGATATACCTCACCCGGAAAGTCGCGTGAGGGTGGATGGGGAGCGCATCGTTCTGCAGTGGCAGAGGACGAACTGGGATGCGCATCTCGAACTGGTCGGGAAGCTGAAGGCGGTCCTCAAGTCGATCGGATTCCCGATCGTTCTTTCAAAGCCGTTCGACAAGCGCACGCCGTCTCACCAGTGCGGCACCGTCAGGATCGGCAACGACCCCGCGAGCGCGCCGCTGGATCCTTATTGCCGTTCCTACGATCACCAGAACCTCTTTGTAGTGGACGCCAGCTTCCTGCCGACCTCGGCTGCGGTGAATCCCGCTCTGACGGTCGCCAGTCAGGCGCTGCGGGTCGCCGACCACATCGCATCGAAGGATTTGCGCGCATGACAGAGCAGGTTGAAAGGCCAGTCGCCATAGTCACCGGCGGACGCCGCGGAATCGGTCTCGGGATCGCGATCGCGCTGGCGAAGGCCGGTTACAACATAGCGATCACCGGTGTCGGGGCGGCGGAGGAGAGCCGGGACCTCGTCGACGAGCTTCGGGGCTTGGGAGTGGATGCCGTCTATCTGCAAGCGGATGTTTCCGACGTCTCCAGGCATGACGAGACCGTGCGTGCGGTGCTGTCGAGCTTTGGCCGCATCGATTGCCTCGTCAACAATGCCGGAATGGCGGCTGTGGTTCGCGGCGATTTCCTAGGCTTGCTTCCAGAAAACTTCGACACGATCATGGCGACGAACCTCAAGGGCACGGTGTTTTTCACGCAGGCCGTCGTGAAGGCGATGCTCGTGACAGGTGCGGCCCATCATCCGAGATCGATCATCAACATCACGTCTGTCTCCGCCGAGGCAAGCTCGCCGGAACGACTGGATTACTGCATCAGCAAGGCCGGCCTTGCCGCCTTTTCGCAGGGGCTTGCGTTGCGGCTGGCGGATTCAGGAATCGCGGTGTTCGAAGTGCGGCCTGGGATCATCCGGACCGACATGACTGCCGGCGTGACATCGAAATATGACGCCCTCATCGAAAGTGGCCTGGTGCCGATGAGGCGATGGGGCGAGGCCGAAGACCTTGGGAAGATCTGCGCAGCGCTTGCTTCCGGCGACTTCGGCTTTGCCACCGGCACGGTGATTAACGCCGATGGCGGCCTGTCCATTCCTCGCTTGTAACAGGATAGAGAAATGCGTTTCGACTACATTATTACCGGAGCAGGCCCCGCGGGATGCGTGTTGGCCAGCCGGCTGAGTGAAGATCCCGACGTTAATGTGCTGCTGCTTGAAGCCGGTGGAGGCGACTGGAACCCATTGTTCCATATGCCCGCGGGCTTCGCGAAGATGACGAAGGGCGTTGCGAGCTGGGGCTGGGAGACAGTTCCGCAGAAGCACATGAAGGGCAGGGTGCTGCGCTATACGCAGGCCAAGGTGATCGGCGGCGGCTCATCGATCAATGCCCAGCTCTATACCCGCGGTAACGCGGCAGACTATGATCTGTGGGCAAGCGAGGATGGATGTGAGGGCTGGGACTATCGCTCCATACTGCCGTACTTCAAGCGCGCCGAAGACAATCAGCGCTTTGCTGACGATTATCACTCCTACGGGGGCCCCCTCGGTGTCTCGATGCCTGCCTCTCCCTTGCCGATTTGCGATGCCTACATACGGGCCGGCCAGGAACTCGGCATTCCGTACAATCATGATTTCAATGGTCGGCAGCAGGCGGGCGTCGGCTTCTATCAGCTGACGCAACGCGAGCGTCGCCGTTCGTCGGCATCGCTGGCATACCTCTCCCCAATTAAAGGACGGAAGAACCTGGTGGTCCGGACGGGCGCGAGGGTGGCGCGCATTGTCCTGGAGGGCCATCGCGCCGTCGGCGTCGAGATAGCGACCGACCGTGGCTCCGAGATCGTTCGCGCCGAACGCGAAGTGCTTGTATCGTCGGGTGCGATCGGATCCCCGAAGCTCCTCCTTCAGTCGGGGATCGGTCCTGCTGACCATCTTCGATCGGTAGGGCTCAAGGTGCACCACGATCTTCCGGGCGTTGGTGGCAACCTGCAGGATCATCTCGATCTCTTTGTCATCTCCGAATGCACGGGTGACCATACTTACGATGGCGTCGCGAAGCTCCACAGGACGATCTGGGCGGGCATTCAGTATGTCCTGTTTAAAACGGGTCCGGTTGCCTCCTCCCTGTTTGAGACCGGAGGCTTCTGGTATGCCGACCCGGATGCGCGGTCGCCGGACATCCAGTTCCATCTCGGCCTGGGATCCGGCATCGAGGCCGGGGTCGAGCGCCTGAAGAATGCCGGTGTGACCCTGAACTCGGCCTACCTGCACCCACGTTCGCGAGGAACGGTGCGGCTTTCCTCGGCTGATCCGGGTGCTGCGCCTCTGATCGATCCGAACTACTGGTCAGACCCGCATGACAAGGTCATGTCGCTCGAAGGGTTGAAGATCGCCCGCGAGATCATGCAGCAGGCAGCGCTCAAGCCCTACGTTCTGGCCTAGCGATTGCCGGGCCCGAAGGTCATGACCGACGAGCAGCTGTTCGATTACGGCTGCGCCAACGCGAAAACCGATCACCATCCCGTTGGCACCTGCAAGATGGGGACGGGCCCGGAAGCTGTTGTCGGTCTCGATCTCAAGGTCCATGGTCTCGAGGGGCTTCGGGTGTGCGATTCGTCGGTCATGCCGCGGGTTCCATCGTGCAACACCAACGCACCGACCATAATGGTTGGCGAACGAGGCTCTGACCTTATCCGGGGATTGCCGCCGCTGCCTGCAGCGATCTTTGCTCACGAGCGCAACGAAACGCGACCGAGGGCGAGGGCGATCGTCAGCTAAGTGTTCGGACAACGAACTTTAAAAATGGAGTAGGGTTTGATTTCCGATCCACGAGCTTTCCTGCAAACCCTGTTGCATGAGGCGGTCAAGGCTGCCGACCCCTACGAGGCATTGGTCCGCCACCTGCCGGATCCGCCGAAAGGCCGGACAATTGTTATCGGAGCCGGGAAGGCAGCGAGCCAAATGGCGGCTGCATTCGAGCGTGCCTGGTCTTATCCATTCGCAGGTCTCGCTGTTGCCAGGCATGGGCCAATCGCGGACTGCCGGTCGACCAAAATTCTGCAGGCGGCTCATCCCGTCCCGGACAGGGCTGGCCTCGTTGCTGCAGAGGCGCTGATAAACCATGTGCATGGGCTGACCTGCGACGATCTGGTCATTGCGCTGATATCCGGCGGCGGCTCAGCCCTCCTGCCGGCACCGCCGACTGGCTTTACTCTCGCCGACGAAAGCGCCTTGAACGAAGCACTGCTGGCCTCGGGGGCCCCCATCTCAGGCATGAACGTCGTGCGGAAGCATTTCTCTCGCATCAAGGGAGGACGGCTTGCCGCCCTTGCCTACCCGGCCAGGGTAGTCAGCCTCGTTGTATCAGATGTTCCGGGAGACAATCCGGCCTTCGTTGCGTCAGGGCCAACGGTTCCCGACAACAGCGATGCGGAGGAGGCGCTCCGAGTGATCAGGGACTATCGGATCGATCTCCCGGCGCGCGTAATCGACTGCATCCGGAATACGAGAGCGCCAGCCGCCGGCGACAACGTGTTCGCCAACAACGAGGTTCATGTGATTGCCTCGGCGCGCGTGTCTCTGGAGGCGGCTGCCGATCGGGCGAGATCCCTTGGCGTGCACCCCCTCATTCTTTCGGATTCGATCGAAGGAGAGGCGAAGGATATCGGCCGGATGCATGCGGCGCTCGCTCGTGAGTTCTTCGCAAGGCCTCCGGCTCCAAAGCCTCTCGTGCTGCTTTCTGGCGGGGAGACCACCGTCAGTATCGGATCTGGAACATACGGCAAGGGCGGGCGAAATTCCGAGCTTCTCCTCTCCGCAGCAATCGATCTTCAAGGTATCGACGGCGTTGTGGCGATGGCTGCGGATACCGACGGCATCGACGGCTCCGAAGACAATGCCGGCGCCTTTTGCGACGGCGGGACGGTGGCGCGCATCAGGAGCGCCGGCGTCGATGCGCGCGCGTTCCTTGCGGGCCATGATGCGTGGTCGGCCTTCAACCTCACGGGCGATCTCTTTGTACCCGGACCGACGGGTACCAACGTGAATGATTTCCGCGCTTTTCTTGTAACGTAGGGCTGTAGCGAGAGGCAGATCAGCCGTAGCGTGTGCCGGTTGGTGGCGTCCTGCGTGAAGTCCCGCAGCACTAAGTCAGTATGCTGCAAGTCTGTGCGGCACGATCCGGCGACACTTATGTCTTTGTTGTGTTTGAGGAAGCCCGCCCCAGGCCCCTCGGGGGCGGGCTCTATCGATCCGGACCCCTCCGGACCGCGGCTGATGGTGAGCCGCTGGAAATACCAATGCCGGGTGTCGCGCGTTGAGACAACCGAAAGCTGTTCTGTTGGTTATTTGGTAAGGTTAACGACCCGGCGTGCCGTATGTCTGGACATTGGAGGGGACTCCCTTCAACACTGGATGCTTGGGCGTTCGCTCAAGCTAGAGTGAGCGACGGCGGAACAAAGAAACAAGGGGATTGGTCATGGTCGACCGGCTGAAGGGGAAAGTTGCAATCATTTCCGGTGGCGCGACGGGCATGGGCGGAGCGGCCTCGCGTCTCTTTGCCGCCGAGGGCGCCAAGGTGGCGATCATTGACCGGAATGAAGCCGCAGCGCGCCAAACGGCGGAGGAAATCCGCGCTGCCGGTCATGTGGCGGACTACTGGGTAGCCGACGTATCCGACGAGGCGGCAGTCATCCAGGCGGTCAAGGGTGTGGAGGAAAGCTTCGGCGCGGTCACCGTGCTTTTCAACCACGCCGGGACGATCGTCATCAAGCCGTTCCTGGAAACGACACTTCAGGAGTGGGAATGGCTGCATGCGGTGAACGTTCGGTCCATGTTCCTGATGACACGGGCTGTGCTGCCGGGGATGATTGCCGCCGGCGGCGGTTCCATCGTCTGCACGTCGTCAATCTCGGCAGTGGCCGCAACGCCGATGGAGGTGCTTTACGACACGACGAAGGGCGCCGTGCATATGTTTGCGCGGGCAATCGGCGTGGAGTTCAGGGATCGCAACATTCGCTGCAATGCCGTCTGCCCCGGTTTCATCCGCACGCCGCACGGGTTACGCGAAGTGAGCGAATTGCAGGCCCTCGGCGTCGATGTGTCGGATGCTGCCATGGCCGCTCAGCAGGGTCGGATCGGCGAGCCTGAGGACGTGGCGCGCGCCGCGCTCTATCTCGCCAGCGACGAGTCGATGTTCGTCAATGGTGCGCATCTTTTTGTCGACAACGGGTTCACCGCCATCTAGGTCCGGGTCGACTTGCCAAGCTTAAATTAAAGGGGCCGAGATCGTAATCTCGGCCCTTCTCGTTTCGTATCCTGCAGTACGGGGCTTACTTGCCGGTTTTCGCAGCATGGCGGCGGCCCTTGCCGATATCGGGCAGGAAGATGGTCAGCAGGCCAAGCAGCGGCAGATACGAGCAGATGCGATAGACGAACTCGATGCCCTTGTGGTCGGCGACCATGCCGAGGCCCGCTGCGCCGATACCGCCGATACCGAAGGCAAAGCCGAAGAACAAGCCGGCGATCATGCCGACGCGTCCCGGAACCAGCTCTTGGGCGAAGACGACAATGGCCGAGAAGGCGGAGGCGAGAATGACGCCGATCAGGAAGGTCAGGAAGACTGTCCAGCTGTAGTCGGCATAAGGCAGGGCAAGCGTGAAGGGTAGGGCGCCGAGGATCGAGAACCAGATCACGAACTTGGTGCCGAACCAGTCGACAACAGGACCGCCGGCGACCGTGCCGATGGCGACGGCGCCGAGGAATACGAACAGCAGAATCTGCGCGTGCTGTACCGACACGCCGAAGCGCTCGATCATGTAGAAGGTGTAGTAGCTCGAAAGGCTTGTCATGTAGACGTACTTCGAGAACACCAGCAGTGCCAGGACGCCGATCGACGCAATGACCTTCGCGCGCGGGACATGCACGGCAGGTACCACTGCCTTGCGACCGGCATTGTTCTTGCGGTGGTCCGCATACCAGGCACCGACGCGCCACAGGATGATCATGCCGGTCAGCGCTGCAAGCGAGAACCATGCAACGCTATGCTGGCCACGCGGCAGCACGATGAAGGCTGCCAACAGCGGACCGATCGCCGAGCCGAAATTGCCGCCAACCTGAAACAGCGATTGGGCAAGGCCATGGCGTCCGCCCGAAGCCAGCCGGGCAACGCGTGAGGATTCCGGATGGAACACGGCCGAGCCGAGGCCGACGACGCCGGCGCCAATGAGCAGCACCCAATAGGCGTGCGCGTAGGCAAGCAGCACCAGGCCGATCAGCGTGAAGCCCATGCCGACAGTCAACGAGTAAGGCAACGGGCGCTTGTCAGTATAGATGCCGATCAGCGGCTGTAGAAGCGATGCAGTAACTTGGAACACGAGGCCAAGGAAGCCGATCTGCGTGAAGTCGAGACCGTAGCCGTCCTTGATCATCGGATAAAGAGCAGGGATCAGCGACTGCATCGTGTCGTTGAGGAGGTGGCAGAAGCTCACGGCCATGATGATGCCGAAAACCGTCTGTTCCGCAGAGTGCCTCTCTGCCGTCATTGCGCTGTTTGTCACGATTCTACCCCGTCCTTTGACGATCCGGAGATAGCCGACTTGCTGCTGTCCCGCTTTCGTGTTTTGGTCTTGCCGTTTCGCGAGTGGGCCAAAAATGACAAAATCCGGACAGCGGTTGGCGGTGAGCGAGCTGGCCAAGCTCCATGTGGAGCGACTTGCTGCCATCGAGGCTGCCTCCGAGCCGGTCTATGCCATCCCCGCGGAATATCCGGCCGGCTACCATGTAAAACCGCATAGCCATAGTCGTGCGCAGTTCGTCTATGCCCGCGCCGGTGTCGTCATGGTGTCGTCAGTACAGGGGCGGTGGATGGTGCCGCCACAGCATGCGCTATGGATACCGGCCGGGCTTGTCCATACCGTCGATATGCTCGGCGACGTTGCCATGCTGTCCGCCTATGTCGCGCCTCATGCTCTGGCCGAACCGCCAACGGCCGTCCGCGTCGTTGCGCTGACCGACCTTGCCAGGGCACTGATCATCGAGGCCGTCGCGCCGCCGGAGGCCAAAAGCGGCCGGCATGATCTCGTCATGGCCCTGTTGCTCGAGGAAGTCCTGCGGCTTCCCGATAGGCCGTTGGGATTGCCGTTTCCGTCCGACATACGCCTGGCCGCCCTCTGCCGCGGCTTCATGGAAAATCCAAGTGCCCGGCTGGTTATCGACGACTGGGCTGAGCGGCTCGCTATGAGCCGGCGCGCCTTTACCCGATTCTTCCGGAAGCAAACGGGGATCAGTCTCTCGACGTGGCGCCAGCAGGCAGCGGTATTTACTGCGTTGCCACGCCTGGCCGCCGGGGAGGCTGTTACATCCGTTGCCCTTGACCTCGGCTATGACAGCGTCGCCGCCTTTACCACCATGTTCAGGCGGATGCTGGGGGCTGCTCCGCGCGCCTATTTCAGAGCACCCGAACAATATTGAGGGTTTTCCGGGGGAAGGATTCGCGGTTTGGCAGACGGCGCGATATCCGCGCCGGACACCGATATGACGTTGACGTTCACGGCAAATCTGTGGGTTTCAAAAATTCGAAAAACATTCGTTTGACATTCGAATAATCTTCGTTTTAACTGCTTTTACTTTCGCAACTGCGCAAGCTTTTTGCGATGCGGTATATTCTGGCTCGGAGGGGGAACGTGAGCCGTCAGATTCACGATCTTTTCATCATCGGCGGTGGCATCAACGGCTGCGGGATTGCGCGTGACGCGGTCGGACGTGGCTATTCGGTCGCGCTTGCAGAGATGAACGATTTCGCTTCGGGCACGTCCTCCGGCGCGACCAAGCTCATTCATGGCGGCTTGCGATATCTCGAGCACTACGAGTTTCGTCTGGTGCGCGAATCGCTGATGGAGCGCGAAGTGCTTTGGGCGATGGCGCCGCACATCATCTGGCCGATGCGCTTCGTGTTGCCCTATCACAAGGGCGGCATCCGACCGGCATGGCTCATCCGCCTCGGGCTGTTTCTCTATGATCATCTCGGCGGTCGCAAACTCTTGCCGCCGACCGCGGTTCTTGACATGCGCCGGGATGCGGCCGCCAAGCCGTTGAAGGCGCGCTTCACAAAGGCATTCGAATATTCGGACGGTTGGGTCGACGATGCGCGCATGGTCGTCCTCAACGCGCGGGACGCCGCCGACCGCGGCGCGCTGATCATGCCGAGGACGAAGGTCGTTTCGGCGCGACGTGAGAATGGGATGTGGTTGATCGAAACGATCGACACCGTCAGCGGGCACGGGAACAGTTTTCAGGCGCGGATGCTGGTGAATGCAGCCGGTCCCTGGGTCGATCACGTTATTCGCGCGGCTTTCGGGCAAAGCGAGGCTCACCATGTGCGCCTCGTGCAGGGCAGCCACATCGTGGTGAAGAAGAAGTTCGACGATGCTCGAGCCTACTTCTTCCAGAATCCGGACAACCGCATCATCTTCGCGATCCCCTACGAGCAGGACTTCACGCTGATCGGTACGACTGACCGCGACTACTCGGCCGATCCGAAGGATGTGAAGATATCCGAGGAAGAAACGACGTATCTCTGCAACGCGGCGAGCGAGTATTTCAAGGAGCCGGTGCGGCCGGAAGACATCGTGTGGACCTACTCGGCCGTGCGGCCGCTGTTTGACGACGGCGCGTCCAAGGCGCAGGAGGCAACCCGCGACTACGTGCTGAAAATCGAAGGCGAGGGGGATAGCGCGCCGCTGCTCAACGTATTCGGCGGCAAGCTTACGACCTATCGGCGGATTTCCGAGCATGCGCTGGAAAAGATCGCTGCGGCGATCGGCGCCAAAGGTGCGCCGTGGACAGCGAAAAGCCATCTGCCGGGCGGCGATTTCGCAGCAACCGGCTATGAGGCTGAAGTCGCGAAGCTGAAGGGCCGCTATTCGTTCCTGGCCGACCGGCATGCGCGCCGACTGGTGCGCCGCTACGGCACGAAGGCGTCGGTTCTTCTTGGACGGGCGGCCAGCACCGAGGACCTGGGACACTGTTTCGGTGGCGATCTCTACGAGGCAGAGGTTCGCTATCTCATCAATCACGAATGGGCCAGAAGCGCGGACGATGTGCTTTGGCGAAGAACGAAGGACGGCCTGCGTCTGACCAAGGAACAGGCTGCGCTGTTGGAGGAGTACATGGCCGCGCGACCGGCACAGATGGCTGGTTGAAGCGGTAATGTCCCCGCTGTTGAGGAGGCACGGGAACCGGAATGCTTGAATTGCGGAACGCCGCAAAGATGGTGGGTGGGGAAAATCATATCCACGCGACCAATCTTGCGTTTGAAAAAGGCACGCTGAATGTGCTGCTGGGGCCGACGCTGTCCGGCAAGACGTCGCTGATGCGGCTGATGGCCGGGCTCGATCGTCCGACGGGTGGTTCGGTCCATTTCGACGGCGTGGATGTGACCGGCATGCCGGTGCAGAAGCGCAATGTCGCGATGGTCTACCAGCAGTTCATCAACTATCCGGCGCTGACGGTATACGAAAACATCGCCTCGCCGATGCGGATTGCTGGCAAGGATTCGGCGACGATCGACCGGGAAGTGCGCAAGGCCGCCGATCTGTTGCGCCTCACGCCCTATCTGGACCGGACGCCACTCAATCTCTCCGGCGGCCAGCAGCAGCGCACGGCGCTTGCGCGTGCGCTCGTCAAGAATGCCAGCCTGGTGCTGATGGATGAGCCGCTCGCCAACCTCGACTACAAGCTGCGCGAAGAATTGCGGGCTGAGTTGCCGAAGATCTTTGCGCAGTCTGGCGCGATCTTCGTCTATGCCACAACGGAGCCCTCCGAAGCGCTTCTGCTCGGCGGCAACACGGCGACCCTTTCGGAGGGCCGTGTGACCCAGTTCGGACCGACCATTTCAGTCTATCGAAGCCCGTTCGATCTTGTCACAGCAAAGACCTTTGCCGATCCGCCGCTCAATTTCATTGATGTCGTAAAGGCTGGTGGAGTGTTCCAAAGGCAGGATGCGACGATGCTGCCGGTGCCTGCACATCTGGCCGGAATGGCCGATGGCCCGGTCACCATTGCCTTCCATCCGCACCACCTCGGTCTTTCGCCGCAGACCCCGGCCGCCGCAAGGCTCCAGGCTCGCACACAGATCTCGGAAATCACCGGCTCCGAGAGCTTCGTGCACCTGGATTTCGATGGTGTGCGCTGGGTCATGCTCGCGCACGGCATTCACAACATCGATCCGGACACCGAGGTCGACGTCTATCTCGACACGCGTCACGTCATGGCTTTTGGCACCGACGGTCGCGCTATTGCAACTGGCGCAAAGGCGTAAGGGAGAAGGACATGGCACGCATCACGCTCGACCACATCCGCCACGCCTACGGGCCGAACCCGAAGTCGGACACGGACTATGCTCTTCGCGAAGTCGATCACGAATGGAGGGACGGCGGCGCCTACGCGCTTCTCGGACCGTCCGGCTGCGGAAAGACGACGCTGCTCAACATCATTTCCGGCCTGCTGCAGCCATCGCATGGCCGCATCCTCTTCGATGGCAACGATGTGACGAACCTTTCGACACAGGCGCGCAACATCGCGCAGGTGTTCCAGTTCCCGGTCATCTACGACACCATGACCGTCTACGACAATCTGGCCTTTCCGCTGCGCAACCGCGGTGTTGCCGAGCCGGAAGTCGATCGCCGCGTTCGCGACATTCTCGAAATGATCGATCTCGGCGGCATGGCCAAGCGCAAGGCGCAGGGCCTGACCGCCGACCAGAAGCAGAAGATCTCGCTCGGCCGCGGACTGGTGCGCAACGACGTCAACGCAATCCTGTTCGACGAGCCGTTGACCGTTATCGACCCGCACATGAAATGGGTACTGCGTTCGCAGTTGAAGCGCCTGCACAAGCAGTTCGGTTTCACCATGGTCTACGTGACCCACGACCAGACAGAGGCGTTGACCTTCGCTGACAAGGTCGTCGTCATGTACGAGGGGGAAATCGTCCAGATCGGCACGCCGACAGAACTTTTCGAACGGCCGAGCCATACATTCGTCGGCTACTTCATCGGCTCGCCGGGCATGAACGTTCTGCCGGTCCAGCTGCAGGGTAACGCGGTCCGCATCGGCAGCGAAACACTGTCATTGGACTACGCGCCGCAAACGGCCGTTGGTGCAAAGATCGAGCTGGGCATCCGTCCGGAGTTCATCGATCTCGGCCGCGACGGGATGCCGGTTACTGTTAACAGGGTCGAGGATATTGGACGGCAAAAGGTCGTACGGGCGACGTTTGCCGGTCAGCCGATCGCCATCGTCGTCACGGAGGATTCTGAAATCCCGGCCGATGCACGGGTGACCTTCGATCCGGCTGCGATCAACATCTACGCCAATTCCTGGCGCGTCGGCAGGGAGGGCTGAGCATGGAAAAGACCTGGAACAACAAAGCCTGGTTTCTGGTTCTGCCGGTTCTGGTACTGGTTGCCTTCTCAGCCGTCATTCCGCTGATGACCGTCGTCAACTACTCGGTGCAGGACACGTTCGGCAACAACGAGTTCTTCTGGGCGGGTACGGACTGGTTCGTGCAGACGCTTCATTCCGATCGCTTCTGGGCGGCGTTGCAGCGCAATCTCGCTTTCTCGCTGATCATTCTGGCGTTGCAAATCCCGCTTGGCATCTTCATCGCGCTCAACATGCCGAAGAAGGGGATCGGCGTGCCGGTCTGCCTCGTGCTGATGGCGCTGCCGCTGCTCATTCCGTGGAACGTGGTCGGCACCATCTGGCAGGTTTTCGGTCGTGTCGACATCGGCCTGCTTGGCCATACGCTTGAGGCTATGGGGTTTGACTACAATTATGTCCGCGACCCCGTTGATGCGTGGATCACCATCATCATCATGGACGTCTGGCATTGGACAAGCCTCGTCGTGCTGCTCTGCTATGCCGGCCTCGTTTCGATCCCCGATGCCTACTATCAGGCGGCGAAGATCGACGGTGCGTCGCGCTGGTCCGTCTTCCGCTACATCCAGCTGCCGAAGATGAAACGCGTCTTGCTCATCGCCGTGCTGCTGCGCTTCATGGACAGCTTCATGATCTACACCGAGCCTTTTGTCGTCACCGGCGGCGGTCCCGGCAACTCGACCACTTTCCTGTCGATCGACCTGGTGAAGATGGCCGTCGGCCAGTTCGACCTCGGTCCCGCAGCGGCAATGTCGATCATCTACTTCCTGATCATCCTGTTGCTGTCGTGGATCTTCTACACCGTCATGACCAGCAGCGACGCGAACGCCTGAGAAAGGAGAGGACCATGGCTCAGACAATGAAATACAAGCCTGCGGGCGACTTCTCCTGGGTCGTTTCGACGATCTACATCATCTTCCTGCTGCTGCCGATCTATTGGCTGATCAATATGAGCTTCAAGGAGAACGCCGAGATTACCGGTGCCTTTTCGCTCTGGCCGCAGAACCCGACGCTGCGCAACTACAGCGTGATCTTCACCGATCCGTCTTGGTACAATGGCTACATTAATTCGATCATCTACGTCGTGATGAATACGGTGATCTCAGTGCTGGCGGCGCTGCCGGCGGCCTACGCCTTCTCGCGCTATCGGTTTCTGGGCGACAAGCATCTGTTCTTCTGGCTGCTGACGAACCGTATGGCACCACCGGCGGTCTTCGCGCTACCGTTCTTCCAGCTCTACTCCGCCTTCGGCCTTATCGACACGCACATCGCGGTGGCGCTCGCCCACTGCCTGTTCAACGTGCCGCTGGCGGTCTGGATCCTGGAAGGCTTCATGTCGGGCGTGCCGAAGGAGATCGACGAGACGGCCTATATTGACGGCTATTCCTTCCCGCGTTTCTTCGTGAAGATCTTCATGCCGCTGATTGCCTCAGGCATCGGTGTCGCGGCCTTATTCTGCTTCATGTTCTCGTGGGTGGAACTGCTGCTTGCCCGCACGCTGACGACCACTGCCGCAAAGCCGATTTCCGCAATCATGACGCGCACAGTCTCGGCTGCAGGGATGGATTGGGGAGTGCTCGCGGCAGCCGGTGTGCTGACCATCATTCCTGGCGCGCTCGTCATCTACTTCGTACGCAACTACATCGCCAAGGGCTTCGCGCTCGGCCGCGTCTGACAAGGGAGGACCACTCATGAACTTTTCCTGGATGGCATGGACGCTGCCGACCGCATTGTTTTTCCTGACGATTCTCTTGCTGCTGGTTGGCATGAGCGTCTGGGAGTATTTCGCGCCGGGCGGTTCGCCGGGTGTGGGCATCCTCAGGTTCGAAACCACGCGAGGAGACCGGCTCTTCGTATCGCTGCTTGGCGCGGCATTCATTCATCTCGCATGGCTGGGTCTTGTCGGACCCAACCTGTGGTGGGCTCTTGCCCTCTCCGTAGTCTACGCCATTGGCGTCTTTCGCTACGTGTGACGGCAAGGAAAGACAGATGGCCGGGGGTACTGGCCGCCTGAAACGTGAAGACTGCAATCGCAACCCTGGGAGGATATTATGCGAAAGCATTTACTAGCGACAACAGCAGGCATGTTGCTGGCGATGGCGGGCTCCGCCTATGCCGGCATGGACGAGGCGAAAGCCTTTTTGGACAAGGAGGTCGGCGAGCTCTCGACGCTTCCCCGCGCCGACCAGGAAAAGGAAATGCAATGGTTCGTCGATGCGGCGAAACCGTTCGCCGGCATGGATATCAAGGTGGTTTCCGAAACCATCACCACGCATGAGTATGAATCGAAGGTCCTGGCGCCGGCCTTTACGGCCATCACCGGTATCAAAGTCACGCATGACCTGATCGGCGAAGGCGACGTCGTCGAAAAGCTGCAGACGCAGATGCAGTCGGGCGAGAACATCTACGACGCCTACATCAACGACTCGGATCTGATCGGTACGCATTGGCGCTACCAGCAGGCACGCAGCCTGACGGACTGGATGGCCAACGAGGGCAAGGACGTCACCAACCCCAACCTCGACATCGACGACTTCATTGGGAAGTCCTTCACCACGGCTCCGGACGGCAAGCTCTATCAGCTGCCGGACCAGCAGTTCGCGAACCTCTATTGGTTCCGCTACGACTGGTTCAACGACGAGAAGAACAAGGCCGACTTCAAGGCGAAGTACGGTTACGATCTCGGCGTTCCGGTCAACTGGTCTGCCTATGAGGACATCGCCGAGTTCTTTACCGGCCGCGAGGTTGGCGGCAAGAAGGTCTACGGCCATATGGACTATGGCAAGAAAGACCCGTCGCTCGGTTGGCGTTTCACTGATGCCTGGCTCTCCATGGCCGGCAATGGTGACAAGGGTATCCCGAACGGCAAGCCGGTCGACGAGTGGGGTATCAAGGTCGATGAGAACTCACGCCCGGTCGGCTCGTGTGTTGCACGCGGCGGCGACACCAACGGCCCGGCAGCGGTCTATTCCATCCAGAAGTACCTGGACTGGATGAAGGCCTACGCTCCGGCAGCGGCCCAGGGCATGACCTTCTCGGAGTCCGGCCCGGTCCCGTCTCAGGGTGAGATCGCACAGCAGATCTTCACCTACACGGCCTTTACCGCCGATTTCGTCAAGCCGGGTCTGCCTGTTGTGAACGAGGACGGCACGCCGAAGTGGCGCTTCGCCCCGTCGCCCCATGGCGTCTATTGGAAGGACGGCATGAAGCTTGGCTATCAGGATGCCGGCTCCTGGACGCTGATGAAGTCCACGCCTGACGATCGCGCCAAGGCTGCATAGCTCTATGCGCAGTTCGTCACTTCGAAGACGGTCGACGGCAAGAAGAGCCACGTCGGTCTGACGTTCATTCGCGAATCCACCATTCGCGACAAGAGCTTCACCGACCGCGCTCCGAAGCTCGGCGGTCTGGTCGAGTTCTACCGCTCGCCGGCCCGCGTGCAGTGGTCGCCGACCGGCACGAACGTTCCTGACTATCCGAAGCTTGCTCAGCTTTGGTGGCAGGCGATCGGCGATGCGTCGTCGGGCGCGAAGACCCCGCAGGAAGCCATGGATTCGCTTTGCGCCGAGCAGGAAAAGGTCCTGCAACGCCTGGAGCGCGCCAAGGTTCAGGGCGATATCGGACCGAAGCTCGCCGAAGAGCATGATCTCGAATACTGGAACAAGGACGCAGTCGCCAAGGGCAACCTCGCTCCCCAGCTGAAGATCGAGAACGAGAAGGAAAAGCCGGTTACCGTCAACTACGACGAACTGGTCAAGAGCTGGCAGTCGAACTGATCGGCTGCATTTGGTCGGGTACGAGGCCCGGCCAACAGCAATGCCGACGGCGCAACGTCGCCGTCGGCACCAACCACCTCTAGGGAACGACTTATCGCATGAGCTGGCGCATTCGCGGCGGCTGGGCGAACTATTGCGCCGGAGAAGACAATGAGCGGCCATATTCTCGCGATCGACCAGGGCACGACGTCCTCGCGCGCGATCGTCTTCGACGCCGGGATGAAGATGATCTCGTCTGCACAGGAGGAGATCAAGCAATCCTATCCCCAACCAGGTTGGGTCGAGCATGACCCGGATGAGATCTGTACCACGGTGGTCAATACGGCACGGCAAGCTTTGGCAAACGCCAACGTTCCAGTGGCCGATATCGCCGCAATCGGTATCACCAACCAGCGCGAGACGACCGTTGTCTGGGAGCGAAAGTCGGGCAGGGCGCTCTACAAAGCGATCGTATGGCAGGACCGGCGCACGGCTGAAGTCTGCGACAGTCTCAAGGCTGACGGTTACGAGAAGCTCTTCAGCGCCAAGACGGGTCTGCTACTGGATCCTTATTTTTCCGGAACGAAACTGCGCTGGCTGCTCGATAATGTTGACGGATTGCGGGAGCGTGCCGAGGCTGGCGAAGTGTGTTTCGGCACTGTCGACAGCTGGCTGATCTTCAATCTGACCGGCGGACGCGTTCATGCCACGGACGCCACCAACGCCTCGCGAACGCTGCTTTTCAATATAACCGAGGGGCGGTGGGACGAGGAGCTTCTTGGCCTTCTGAGGATTCCGGCAGCCATGCTTCCGCAGGTCAAGGACTGCGCGGACGATTTCGGCGTCACCGATCGGGAAATCTTTGGCGCGGCCATCCCAATCCTCGGTGTTGCCGGCGACCAGCAGGCCGCCACCATCGGCAACGCCTGCTTCAAGCCCTGCATGATGAAATCGACCTATGGGACAGGCTGCTTTGCCCTGCTGAACACAGGGCGGGACTGCGTGGTATCCAGCAACCGGATGATTACGACGATCGCCTATCGGCTCGGCGGCAAGACGACCTATGCGTTGGAAGGCTCGATTTTCATCGCCGGTGCAGCCGTGCAATGGCTCCGCGATGGGCTTGGCCTTATTTCACAGGCATCGGAGAGCGGCACGCTGGCGACGCGGGCCGATCCCAATCAGCAAGTCTATGTGGTGCCGGCCTTTACGGGGCTCGGGGCTCCTTATTGGGATCCGGAGGCGCGGGGTGCGATTTTCGGCTTGACGCGAAACAGCGGCCCGGCCGAATTGGCGCATGCGGTGCTCGAATCCGTGGCCTACCAGACGCTCGATCTGCTGATTGCGATGCGGAAGGATTGGGGCGGCCATCACATCGAGACGGTCCTGCGCGTCGATGGCGGCATGGCCAGCTCTGACTGGACGATGCAGCGCCTTTCCGATGTGGTCGGCAATCCAGTGGACCGGTCCGCTGTTCTGGAGACAACGGCGCTGGGCGCGGCCTGGCTCGCAGGTTCGAGAGCGGCGGTCTGGCCGGACCACGAGCAATTTGGAAAGGCCTGGGCTTGCAACAGGCGGTTCCAGCCGTCGATGGAGGAGGCCGAGCGGCAGACGAAGATCGCCGGGTGGCGCAATGCCGTGTCGCGGACGCTGTCCGGCGCGCAATACGGCAATCCGCTGGCCTGAACCGCTCAATGTATGCCCGCTCTTTAGATGCGGCTGCGACGCTTCGCCTTCAAGCGTTCAGGTGACTGTCAGAAAACACGGCCATGGCTGGCGAATATTATCGGCGGCCATGAATTACCTATGATCCAATCCTGGTTCCGTCGACGCCAAATCTGGACGCGGAGACGACCAATTGAAAGACAGTGCCACCAAGGCCCGCCTGATCGACCGGCGGCCCGCAATCGGCAGCGTGACGCTTTGCCTTGTGACGACCCTCTACCTTCTTTCGGTGACAAATCATTCGTTCTGGAGCGCCGCATACAGTGATTTCGCTGCCGATCATCTGTCATTCGTGCTTTTTGTGATCGGCATTTCAGCGATCAGCACGGCAATTATCACGGCTTTCTCGGCCAAATATGTCACCAAGCCGTTTTTAATCTTCTTTGTGCTCGCAGCAGCAGCCGGCTCCTGGTTTACCGATCAGTTCGGTGTGATCGTGGACAAGGAAATGATCCGCAACGCGGCAGTGTCGACGGGCGCGGAGGCGGGGCATCTGATAACGGCGCGCTTTGTGCTTCATATGCTGCTCACTGGGATATTGCCGTCGCTTCTTATCATGTGGCTGCGTATCCGGCATCGCCCCGTGCTGTCCAAGCTTGCTCACAATACCGGCGTGATTCTGGCTTGCCTGGCGGTTTTCGCCACAGTCGGATTCGGCGATTATCGGGCCTTTGCGGGCGTCGGGCGGGCTCATAGGGACATCCTCGAGAGGTTAAATCCGTTTGCGCCGATCACAAGCACGATTGGCTTTGCCGTTTCGTCCGAGGAGGATGCGCATGTGGTCGCCGCACCGCTCGGCACGGATGCACACCGGGTGAACACTTCCGGCCTCAACAAGCCTCGTGTGACGATTATCGTCGCGGGCGAGACGGCGCGTGCCGATGATTTCTCGCTGGGAGGCTACCAACGCAAGACCAATCCGGAACTCGAAAAGCAGAACGTCATCTATTTCCCGAAAACGACCAGCTGCGGTACAGCGACGGCAATCTCGATTCCTTGCATGTTTTCCATCTATCCGCGAACGGCCTATACCCATCGAAAGGGGCTCGCGACCGAGAATCTTCTCGATGTGTTGAGCCACGCCAAGGTCGACGTGTCCTGGCTGGACAACGATACCGGCAGCTATCACGTGACTGACCGCGTCGCCTATACCTCGCTGCCGCAGTCTAACGATCCACGCTTTTGCAAGGACGGTGAGTGCCTCGACGCCATCCTTCTCGACAAGGTCGACGATTGGCTCGATCACGTGAAGGGCGACAGCGTCTTGGTCCTGCACCAGCTCGGCAGTCACGGGCCGGCCTACTTCGCTCGCTATCCCGATGAGTACCGACGCTTCGTTCCCGACTGCAGGGCCAATGACTTTGGCAGTTGCACGGCCGAAGAGATCACCAACGCCTACGACAATACGATCCTCTATACGGATCACGTCGTTTCGGCTGTCATCGACAAGCTCAAGCAGCATTCTGAGAAAGTCGCGGGTGCAGCGATCTATGTGTCGGATCACGGTGAATCGCTTGGTGAGAACGGCATCTACCTGCATGGTGCGCCCTACATCGTGGCGCCGTCGCAGCAGACGCATGTGCCGTTCCTTGTCTGGGTCGGTGAAGATCTCGCCAAGTCCGCCGGCTTCGACATGAGCTGCATGGCCAAGCAGACGGATGGCTCCCGTTCGCATGACAACCTCTTCCATAGCGTGCTTGGGCTCATGGACGTGGCGACCAAGGTGTATGATCCGCATCTGGATGTTTTCGCCGCGTGTCGCCGGCAGACAGATAAGGTCGCAAGCGTCCAGTGATGAGATAGCCGGGGTTCAGCTGTGCTGCCACAGTGGCTACCCGAGAGCGTTCTGCCGGTCGCCTCTTTCTGGCGGCCAAGTCAGCTCTCAGTGCTTGCGGTTTGCGGCTTTCATGCGCTCGGAGAGCTCGGAAAGCCCGAAGGGCTTCACCAGGAAATCGTCTGCGCCGCTTTGCAGACCCTCAATCTGATCTGAGGTCTGGTCATGGGCCGTCAGAATGATGACGGGGACGGCGTTCGCTTGTCTTCTAAGCGCCTTCAGCAGAGTAAGGCCGTTGCCATCAGGTAGCCGCAGGTCGAGCAGGATTACTCCGTAGCTGCCGGTTCCGGCCGCTTCTGTCGCTTCCGCGAGGTTGAGGCACCAATCGACCGAATGACCGTCGGCGGCGATGTGATCGCGCACGGCGTCTCCCAGCAGGATGTTATCCTCAACCAATAGTACATTCATGTGTCATCTCCCCTGCTGCTTGCCTGCCTTGCGGCAGCATGCCCAGCCATGATGATGGTTTTGCTTGTGGCATCGCAAAGCGTCGCCAGGATTTCTAATGGGGCCGCTAGCTGACTGTGACCTTAAAGCTGCGTGGGGGCGCGTTCAAAAGTGCTGTGACGAGCGCTCCAAGACGGTGCCCCCGGCAAGTGACTAGCCGAAATGCGCTCTTGGCGAGCTCTTGGCCTATGCCGGTGTTCTGACGTCAGAGCCGGCCAGCAGCGAAAGCTCGCCCGCCGTCTTCATGACCATGGTGATCGCTTGGCTGATGTCGGGTGCAGTTGGCGCATTGACCAGAGCAATATAGGGACAGGTGAGAGCTGCAATGCAGCGCCCGTCTGGCCCAAGGATCGGCGCCGAAAGGTTGTGGACGCCCGCTGTTTGCGCGCTTGCCATCATCTCGTAGCCGCGCTCGCGGATATCGGCGAGACGCTCGTAAAATTCCGGGCCGAGTTTCACCTCTTCGCGGCTCCGTGCATGCTCCGCGATCATCATCTTCCGCTCTTCATCGCTTCGGAAGGCGAGAAGCACATGGCCGGAACCGGTGTCGAAAAGGCTGATATGCGAGCCGACGCGGATCGAGATACCCCAATAGTCCGGCGCCTCATGCTGGGCGATCACCACAGCCGAACCGCGGTCAAAGACAACCAAGTGGTTTGCCTGCTTGGTCCGTTGCGCGAGGTCGCGCATCAGCGGTGTGGCGAAGGACGCCAGTCGGCGCGTTGGCGCATGCAACTGGGACAGGCTGAAGAGTTTAAGTGTGAGGGTGAACCGATCACCCTCAAGCTTGGTCACGTAGCCGCGGCGGACGAGGCGATCGAGCATGCGATAGAATTCGTTAGGGCTGCGATCGAGGTGTTTGGCGATCTCCGCTTGGGTCAGCCCTTCCTCGACGCCGGCCAAAAGCTCAAGGATATCGAGCCCTTTGTCCAGTGCCGGAGCACGGTACCGATCGGGGTCTTCTGCTTCCATGAACTTCTCCTGTGAATGCCAACTTACATATACAAATGTGAGGTTGCGGAAAAGCGGGGGGTATGCAGCGAACTTCGCCATCGACGACGAAAAACGGACAGGCTAGGTTCGAGCCTCGCGCGTTTCGCGCAGTAGAGGCCAGGTGTATTCCGAGGATGTCGACGATGTTTTTGACGGATGAAGAGCTCAGCGAAATCGAGATGTTTCGGCGAGAACTTCATCGCAATCCAGAAGTCTCTGGGGAGGAGGCACAAACCGCATTGCGGGTGACAGAAAAGCTGAGTGCAACTGGACCCGATCAGATCATTACAGGCATCGGCGGACATGGCCTTGTAGCGGTTTACGAGGGGGCGATTTCAGGTCCTACGATCATGATCCGTGCGGAACTGGATGGCCTGCCGATCGAGGAAATCGCCGACATACCACACCGATCGACCGTACCCAGCAAGGGCCACCTCTGCGGCCATGATGGCCATATGGCGATCCTGATCGCACTCGCGAAGGGGCTCGGGCAGATGCGGCCCGCGAGAGGGCGCGCAATCCTGATGTTCCAGCCGGCCGAGGAGAACGGTGCAGGCGCAGCCGCGGTGCTTGCGGATCCGAAGTTTGCGACGCTCACGCCTGATATGTCGCTCTCGGTTCACAATTTCCCGGGGATCCCGCTTGGCCACGTCCTTCTCAAGGAGGGACCGGTCAATTGTGCGTCGCGGGGAATGAAGATCGTTCTGAAGGGCAAGACATCGCACGCTTCCTATCCGGAGCAGGGCATCGCACCGACTTTCGTGTTGGCCCGGCTGCTCGATGATCTGACGGCATTGGGCAACAATCAGCCGCTCGGACCGGATTACTCGCTGATCACGGTCACACATGCGCGTCTCGGTGAGCCGGCATTCGGCATAAGCCCCGGTGAGGCGCAAATCTGGGCGACCTTACGGACGCTGACGGATGAAGCGATGACTGCATTGGTTTCACGCGCCGAGGAACTTGTGCTGACTGAGGCGAAGGCCGGACAGCTACGGGTAGAGATCAGCTATGAGGACGTGTTTCACCAGTGCTACAATTCCGCCGAAGCTGTTACGGAGTTGCGGCGCGCGCTGGATGACGAGGGTATCAGCCATGATAGCGCAAGCAGCCTGCTGCCGATGAAAGCGTCGGAAGACTTCGGTCTGTTCCGGACCGTGTCGCCGGCTGCAATGTTCTTCCTCGGGGCGGGCGAGGATCATCCCCGACTGCACAACCCCGACTACGACTTTCCCGACGAGCTGATTGCCACCGGTTCTCGGGTCTTCATGCGAGCCATCAGGAACGTTCTCGGCTGAAAGAGCCACATAGCAGCCATTGAACTCTCCGGCCGACGATTGGAGAAAGGCGAAGGTCCCGCATCCGGCGCAGCGCCTCCGCTTCACGACCGATCCGTCCGCGCTATGCCATTGCAACTATTTTGCGCATGATCTAAAACTGATCTCTCAGGTTGAAATTAAGATCGCGATCCCTGATCGACTTGCGCGCTGATTTGCGCAATATTTTCCGTGGCAGATGCGTGCGCTGTTAGCGCCAAGCATCAGACAGGCACCATTCGACTTCCTCCAGAGTGCAATGGGATTATCATGTTTGCTCAAGACATCATGAACACCGACATCACGACGATCAGCGCCGACAGCAGCGTGCATCAGGCAATCGACCTGATGGTTGCCAAGGATATCAGCGGCCTGCCTGTGATCGACAACGATGGCAACCTTTGTGGCCTGTTGACGGAGGGCGATCTCATGCGACGCATCGAGTTCGGCGGTGGTAGATCGGCCGGCAATCCTGAAAATACGTCGCTCGTCGATTTCGACGACTACATCCGTAGCCGCAGCTGGCGGGTATCTGATGTCATGTCCGCGAGCGTGATCAGCGTTACGCCGGAAACACCGGCGGCGGCCGTCGCCGAGGTAATGTTTCAGCACAAGATCAAGCGCGTTCCCGTCGTCAGCGGCAAGCGCCTTCTCGGCATCGTCAGCCGCATCGATCTCCTGAAGGGCATCGTTGCGGCGCCGGCGGCAAGAACGGCAAGTGGTGACGATGCCCTCGCTCGTGCCATTCGCGCGCGACTGCAGGGCGACCTTGGTCTCGACACCGATGCGATCAAGGTATCGGTTCATGATTCCAGGGCAATACTTGAAGGGCAGGTCACCAGCGAACTGGAGCGCCGCGCCATCCGTGTGCTGGTGGAGAACGTCAAGGGGGTCAGCGGCTTTATTGACAAGCTGGCCCTAGCCTGATCGGAGCCTTCTCAGGCTGCAGAGCAGAGGAGCTTTTTGGCGTGCGCTGCCATGAGGCGCTCCTCGTTTGTCGGGATCACGAGCGTCTTGAAATCGCCGAGGACGCGGAGCCTTCCAAGGATTGACTCGCGGACCGGACCGGCGTGTTCGCCGATCCCGCCGGTAAAGACAAAGGCATCGATGCCCCCCATGGAGACGGCCATCATCGCGGCATGCTGGGCCGTTCTCAGAGCGAAATATTCGAGGGCAAAGGCGGCCTGCGGATCGTCGCTGCGAAGCAACGTCTCGACGTCGTTGCTGATGCCGGACAATCCCCTCAGACCGGAACGCTCATAGAGGATATCCCGGACCGTCTCGACGCCAAGATTCAGATCCTGAAGCATATAGAGAACGGCGCCGGGATCGATTGATCCGCTGCGCGTTCCCATCGGTATGCCATCGAGCGCGGTCATGCTCATCGTGGTGTCGACGCTGATGCCGTTCCTGAGCGCGCAGAGGCTGGCGCCGTTGCCGAGGTGGCCGACGACAACGCGGCCGGCATGGAGGTCCGGATAGTCCTTGGACAGCACCTGCGAGATCCATTCGTAGGAAAGTCCATGGAAACCATAACGGCGGATGCCTTTGTCGCGCATGTCTTTTGGCAAGGCAAAGTTGCTGGTCAATTTGTCGTGCCCGGCGTGGAAGGCGGTGTCGAAGCAAGCGATATCGGGCGCGCCGCTTGCGAGTCTGGCCGAAGCGGTGATGCCGGCGAGGTTGTGCGGCTGGTGAAGCGGCGCCAACGGGATCAGCGCTTCGAGGCGACGCATCACCTCGGGCGTGACAATGACAGGCTCTATGAAAGCCTGTCCGCCGTGGACGACGCGATGGACAACGGCCGCTATGTGCCAGGCGTGGTCGTGTCCGCCGATGAGGTTTACTACGGCGCTGAGGGCCGAATCGTGGTCGGTATCTGCGGGCAGGGAGGTTCGCGTCTCTTGTCCATCGGGGAGTTTGGCACACATCTCAGCCGTGTCACCAATGCCGGTGACCTTGCCGCTCATCAGCACGTTTAGGGTCTGATCCTCGAAAATCTGAAACTTGAGGCTCGATGAGCCGGTGTTGAGAACAAGCAGCGTGTCGATCATCGAATTGTGCTCCGAGTCCGGTCACGTGAATGGTGAGGCGATGTTGTGTCAGGAGGGCGGGTGCCACCGCGCAGCCGCTGAAATGACGTTGACGCTGCCCCTGCGCGCCACGGTGGCCGCAGAAGATGTAGCTGTCAATTGTTTTTGCTTCGAAATTTCGCGTAGAACGAGTTGCCTGCGGCGTGCCTGGGCGGCCTCTCGGCGATCAAAATCCTTTGAGATTTCAGGATTTTCTCTTTCCGCGTTGCGCTGATCGGCCTATCTAGCGGTAGTGCTGTTCGGCACGCATCGGGTCCGGCTTCCGCCCGTTCTATCCGAATGCTTCCAATTCACATCGGCAGATCAATGACAGCTATGCAGACGACAGAGAAAGACGATGCGGAGAACATCCGCAGGGCAAAGATCGTAGCACTGGTTGTTGCCGTTTCGTTTTTCATGCAGATTCTCGATGGCACTATTGTCACCACGTCGCTGCCGCAGATGGCCGCGAGTTTCGGCGTGCAACCGGTCTCGATGAGTATCGGTATCACCGTCTACATGCTGACGATGGCGGCATTTATCCCGCTTTCGGGATGGCTTGGGGATCGATACGGCGCAAGGCGCGTCTTCATGGCGTCCATCGCTGTCTTCACGATCGCCTCGCTGTTTTGCGGGCTGTCCGACGGGCTTGCCGAATTTGTCGCGGCACGCGCTGTGCAAGGCGCGGGTAGTGCACTGATGACGCCGGTCGGCCGCATCATTGTCCTGAAAAATGCTCGCAAATCGGAACTCGTACAAGCGATCGCTCTGATCACCTGGCCTGCGCTGACGGCTCCCGTTATCGGCCCGCTGCTTGGCAGCTTCATAACGACCTATGCAAGCTGGCATTGGAATTTCCTCATCAATCTGCCGATCGGGGTGCTCGGCATGGCGCTGGTTCTTCGCTTCGTGCCGGAACAGCGCGAAGAAAATGCCGGCCGGCTCGATGCGCTCGGGTTCGCTCTCAGCGCTGGCGGGCTGACTTTCCTGCTGGCGGCGCTCGAACTTTCCGTGAAATGGGATGGTGGCCTGCTGCCGATCCTGCTGATGCTCGCGGCCGGCATTGTGCTGTCGGTCATGGCGACGCGACACTTCCTGCAGGTCGGCAATCCGCTGCTCGATCTATCCGCCTTCAAGGTGCAGACTTATGCGATTGCGACCCTTTCTGCCGGGACGGCGAGCCGTGTCGCAATCAAT
>Ga0123342_1002764_pt1 | contig 28881 bp, 13 predicted proteins | sample Turbeawhitnodule_FD_89960 | JGI IMG/M metagenome (GOLD analysis project Ga0123342, IMG submission 89960) | Root nodule microbial communities of legume samples collected from Mexico - Turtle bean Mexico white nodule | ecosystem: Host-associated > Plants > Roots > Nodule | place: Mexico: Nepantla... | reverse complement strand
TTTAGTTGCTAATTAGAGACCAATTTAGAAACTATTTAACATTAATAGAAAATAATAAAAACTAATTTAGAAACCAATTTTTGTTTTAGTTTCCAAAATGGTCTCTAATTTAGTTACTATTGCAACTAATTATTTTGGTCTCTAAAAATTGGTTTCTATTTCATGATTTTCTTGTAGTGTCTGAAGTATATTTGTATAATTATTTATGTTTATAAAAAACTATTGAAAAAATATTTTCAAATATTTTATTATAAATATTTTCATTTTAAACATGTTATGAATTTTTTTATCATATACCTAAAATATTGAAGTAGATAAAAGTGTGGGTATTTTAATTTATTAGAAATTAATTGGACTTTTTTTTCAAATATTGGCGTGGGAAAAGTATTTTGTTAGACTTAAAGATGCTTATGGAGAAGTAGAGTTTCTTGAATTATTTTTACTAATTTAAATGTGAAAAATATGCCTTTATCCTGCTCTGTGTATGTGTTATTTAAAAAGTTTGAGTTTTGTAGCTAATACAATGCCTTGTATATACTAAAATGTTTATTTCACTATTGTTATACTGAAAATACTTAAATATATTTAAAATACACATTTTATTTTCTTTAAGTAAAAAATAAGAGAAAATATGGTTTAATTTGAGTACCATAGAATTGTTTAGCAGAGAAATTGTTTTAAATTTATTAGCTCTTTTAGATTGGGGAGGTTCAACTCTTATATTTGATATGATATTTATTTTTCAAATATTAGTTAACTATGTTTTTCACAAAAAATGTATGTATATTATAGGTGGAAGTCCAATATTCTTATAAAGATATAAGGTATTTTATAATGTAAAAATATATAAAAAAAAAAACTTAAACATATTTTTTTAAGTTCTTTAAATTTAAATAGCTTTAATTTTCGGTTCTCTAAAATTGAATTTGTTAATTTTTACTATTTAGATTTTGAAAACTGTATTCTTTTTAATCCCCCTAGCAAAATCTTTATGTGCCAAGGAAACTTTGAATTGACCATTCCCTTCTTTTCTTTCTTTTTTTTCACTCCCTCTTTGATTTAAACAAAATGTGAAAAATGGTTTGAGAGAACGGAATTAAATTGTATAATAATTTAAATAAATTTAACTGAACTTTAACCTAGTTTAAGTGAATATATTTCTATTTTGAATATATTTTCACTATCATAAGTTATAGTTGAATTTAGTTTAAGGAGTATAAATATTTTTAAATACCCTATTTCTTGATCTTGACTTCCCTTTTCTAGATATAAAATTATTTGTGGTTAAGTTTCTTACTTTCGCAGCATACTGTTGTTGTTACTGAATAAAAGTAGAAAAAAATGTTCAAGGTTTGGTGATTTCTTGAATTGGGTTTCAAATTAGACACACCAAACATAATCATGGAACCCTCAAACACGATTCAATATATGTACATGTATGATAAGATTGATGATTTTCAGAAATAAAAAATACTTAAGATGATTTCTATTTAGTTGAGAATGTAAAATGAAATTATATAGAAGTACTTCAAAATTAATATTATAAAATAGTTATTAAAAAGATTAATTTTTATCGTGTGTGATAATCCATTATTGGATAATAATACAAGAAACATTTTCATCGTAAATATACTTTAATTAATTTTTTTAAATAATAGTTTTAAATCAATTTAACTTAATATTAATAAATTTACTTTTTTATCTTCTTCAAATAAAGTATTTTATACTTTATAAAATTTAATTTTATACTCAGGGTTTTCTTTCTTAAAAACCAAAACCCATTTTTTTATCTATTTTAATAAAGGAATCTTTATTGGATATATCCTATGGAGTTAATTTTTTATTTAAAGTTTATATTGTAGTTTGTATTTAAACATCTTCCAGTGGATATTTAATAAAAAAACTATAAGATCTAAATATTTCTATAATAGATTTAAGATATTTAAAATGATGAAAAAATATTTTTTTATAATAATTAGTCAAGAGAATGTATTTACCTATCTTAAAAGTGATACATACATTCATTATTATCCCCCTTGATAGTGAAGTACATCCTCAGCATTAGTCAACTCATCATAGTAAACATCTGTTTTAAAGATAAAGTTAAAAAGATATATAGAATAATTTTGGATAAAATAAATTATCTCAAGGATATCTTAAAAATAAATTTAGAAATAAACATCTTCATAAAAAACCTTTTAAGAAGAAATTAAGAAGATCTATAAACTATTTTTTATAAATTAAAAGTAACATATGTTAAAAATTAACATAAGTTTTATCAAAAAAACGTTACTTATATATACATTAATGTTATCTCATAAAGAAATATTTTTTTCTTATATTATTCTAATAAGAAGATTAATTTGATTTAAAATTTGAGGTAATAGTCTAATTTCAACGGTAATAGTTCATAGATAAATATTTTAAACAGAACTATTTGAGGACTATTTAAAATGGATGGTGTTAGTATATTCATATTTAAAATATTTATAATTTAATCTAAAGTAAAAAATAATAGAATTTTTTTTATTTAAAATATTTTCTTAATTAAAATCTGAACTTGAAGATAGAAATTTAAATTTGAAAAATCATAGAATCTTAAGAAAATCAAAATTACTCTTATAGTCATGTGTGCATGACTGGATATCACTATAAAACGAACAAAGAGAAATAATATAGTAAGTGAAACCTTAATTTTGAAAGTTATTATAATGCAATAGTTTAATGAAAATGTCTTAATTTGGGTTAGAGCACTCTGATTATTATAAGAATACAACAAGAACATTACAAATTTTAATAAACTACGTTTATCCAGCAAATGCACTTGATGCAAACTATATAAGCAATATCAAATGTTATTATTAAAACTACTCTTGTAAAAAGAATCTTTATATTTTTTTTATTTAGTTTGATTAATCATACCTATTTGTTACATAAGAAAGTAGCCATAATTATAAAAATGAGAAATAAAGTTATGGGTGGGTGTGATTGTGAATACCCCACTTGAGTAGTTCACACTGCATTTATCCTAAAAAATAATTGTTTTAAATTATTTTATTATGAAGATGTATAACTTTCAAATATGTGATTCCTAGTTGTTTTTGTCATACACAAGATGTATTCTTCATGTAAGTTCAATTTAGGAAACCCTTTACTCTTACTTTACTTCACCACTTTACCAAGTTTTTATTTTTTTTTTGCATTTGTGCACTTTACATACAACCTTCATCACTTTACAAACGTTTTTTTTTTATCTTAGAAAAAATAAAATGGTTCTAATATTTAGAATTATTAAATAAAGATAAAAAAAACATACTTATTCAGTGAAACACTTCTAATACGACCTAAAGAGATGACAAAAAACAGTTGACCATAAGAAATGTAATAGATTGATTGATAAGAACAATACATAAATAATAATTATCTAAACCAAGTAAGTTGTTAGTATAAATATTAAAATATAGTAAGATCTCATAACTCGTTATTTGATAGGAATCCAATATCACAAGATGAATCGAAGAATGATTAGAGGGAATAACAAAACTATAAGTTAGTCTTTCTTATGAGGTTACTTACTTAGATAAGAACTGTACCTGTATGGATGACGAGGCCTGAGTAATATTAATCCACTTTGATACACAATTTATTGACGTGTTCGTGATCCTTGAATTCTTTCAAGTTCTTCCTCTTATGTGCACGTTTCGTTGATCGATGGGGTACCTGCGATTGCACTCCAACGCCTAAGTCAGTGCTAGTGATTAGTCTATTATCTTAGGATATACAAAACATACATTTTTCTCCTTTCAGAAGTCCCTTTTATAGGTTAACTTGGGCCTTTACACTCGCGTGAGTCAAGTAACTGGTTGTCAAGACATGTGTAGTGGTTTTACTTTTAAGGTCGTGTGTAGTAACTTCTTTATACGACGGAAGTGTATTTCGACATGCCTTTGACTTGTTCAATATTAGTTGTAACCGCTTTCTTGTCACGTATTTATTGTCTTATATTGTTAATTCAAGCGTTCGGTCGAAATCCAACCGGAACAAGAACTATTTTTAATTACTGTTTATGACATAATAAATTTAAATCAAAGGATAAGTTTACTAAGATATTTTCTTGTAGTGATTTTTTTTTAGTATGGAATTTCTCTTAGGAATGTTTGTCGAAACAAGATTGGGATAAAATTAAGAAAAGAATTCCGAAGAGCACTTGCAACGCAGTACCTATCTGCATCTTATCAAACCACTTAACAAGATCATAACAAATAGAATAGCAAAAGTGATATTTTTGTAGGTTGTGTCCATGGACGATGCTTGCTTGCTACAATTTCTTGCGGCGCGTGACTATTAGAAATTTAGTACTGTAGCAGTTAATGGCACTGCCACTTCTTCCTTCTACCAATTAACTCTGCCAGACATTAGATCGTGCATGCACATTAATAATTTATCCATTTTCTATCGACCATGCTTTTGACGTCAACTATACAAATTCCCATTGAAACGGATTACCTGTAATATTCTATAATTCTCATACATAATAGTTAAATAAGAATTATGCATCCGTCGGTATTGAACGTGGCAGTCTCGGTCTCGGGCAATTGGACTCGTCCAAGTCAAAGAGCATCTCAAGACATGCAAGAATAGTATTGAATGAGTCATAATTTGTATCTCGAAATATATGGAAATATCTCCGACAAACTAACTAGAAGAGATTAACTGAAAAATATATATCTCTAGTAATAAGGGATCACGATGCATGTCAGATAATAACTAATGTACAATCCATCAAGCTCAGGGCCATAAATCAATGTTATAAATAGATCAATATTATAGATAGAATCCTCTGTGAAGGAGTAAGATACGCTTTTTTTCATTTGCTAGAATACACTATTTACAAGAGTACTTATTTGAGCATCGGAGTGCCTTTTTGCAGGTCACCCCGACCGACCGTGAACATTGAAGAAAAGAGTCTTGAAGGAAGCAAACAGAGGATTATCGACACGTAAACAATTGTAAGTAAAGTCACATGTAATATTTAGACCCTTTTCCTATTAAAGATACAAATTCCAAGAAAGAAAAAACAACTCTTCTATTTCCTCCATTACTTTTGTTTTCATTTGCATATAAATAACCCTAACCTGAGCACATGTATGTCAGACGAAATATAAGTTGTCAGGTTCTTGTTACCTAGAAAACATACTGAAGCCATGACATGTAGAGTTGTCAAAATCCCCTTCACTTTCTTCTTTTTGCTTGTTACCTTGGTTCCTCTTGTTCATATGTTTCCCTTTGGTACAAACCAGCTCGACATCAACTTCTACGATAGATCATGCCCCAACTTGGCCATGATTGTTAGATATGGTGTTTGGTCAGCCGTGAGAGATGACAAAAGAATGGCTGCGTCCCTTCTTCGGTTACACTTTCACGATTGCATAGTAAATGTATGCTTTATGATTTTTATCATTGCTTTTATTTCTGGTATAAGTGTTGTTACGTTTAAGAGATACGTACTTAGCATGCCTTTATTACATGTTCTTTCTGTCAAACTTGAAATCATGCTGCTGGACCACACTCATACATAAATTAGTGATTATTAGTGTTGCTTGAGGAAGATTCATAAATTATATATATTTTAATAACATTTTTATTGATGGAGATGATTTTTTTTCATTACCTCGCTTACAGTGATTTTAAGTACACAATTATAAATAATTTATATGATTAATAATAACAGTAAGTTGAATGGGTTGTGAAAGGGTTGTGATGCTTCGGTGCTTCTTGATGATACACCATATTTCACGGGTGAAAAGAATGCTCTTCCTAATCACAATTCACTTCGAGGGTTCGAAGTCATTGATGACATAAAAGAACATGTTGAAAGAATGTGTCCAGCAACAGTCTCATGTGCTGATATATTAGCATTAGCAGCTAGGGAAGCCATTCGTATGGTAAAACTCACACTTCTTTTTATATTATCCGACAAAAGTTTCTTAATCAAACAACATATTTATGAAACTTGTTGGTGTTTTTGTTCTATTTTTAGGTTGGAGGGCCTTCTTGGGATGTTGCATTAGGGCGAAGAGATGCAATAACAACCAGTAAGGAGGCAGCTGAGCAACAACTTCCCTCACCAATTGAGCCTCTACAAAACATCACTGCAAAGTTTTACTCCAAGGGTCTTGAACTGAGGGATGTTGTAGCCCTTTCAGGTTCTTACACTTTTCTCTAATATGGTTCAAAATAGTTGTTCATTTTTTTGACTGGTATGTTTACTTCCATAATCAGGAGGACATACAATTGGTTTTGCCCAATGCTTCACCTTCAAAGGGAGACTTTTTGACTTTCAAGGCTCTGGCAGACCTGATCCCGTGCTTGATTCTTCACTTCTGACAACACTGCAAAGCATGTGCCCAAATGAAGACACTTCAAACACCAATCTTGCACCTCTTGATGCTTCAAGTACCTTCATGTTCGACAATGAGTACTATAGAAATCTCATCTACAACACAGGCCTTCTACAGTCTGACCAAGTACTAGCTAGGGATCGAAGAACTGCTGCTATGGTTTATTATTACAGCAACAACCGTTTTGCCTTCTATGATGATTTTTCCCAATCCATGGAGAGGCTTAGTAATGTAGGAGTACTTACAGGAATGGAGGGAGAAATTAGAGGCAAATGTGGCTATGTAAACTAAGTACTTGCAAGTCATTGGAGTCTGTATCCAAGAAGAATGCACACCATGTTACCTTTTATGTGAAGATCACCCAGTGGAAATAAGAAACCTAGGTGCAAAAGCCAAAAAATAACTGCATTTTGCACTCTAATGCAGCAGTCACATATCAGAAAGGCTTGGTTTAGCTTATTATGTGTATTTTTGCTAAGTTTGTAGATTACTACACAGATGTAAATTTGAAATAAGCAAGTTATGTGTTTCTTTTTATGTGGTAGAACCCTCATGCAGAGTAAAAAAAATATAGAATTCAAAAATAACTTTCAAATACTTATGAGGTTAAAACTAGTTAAAAACGACTTAAATTTCAAAGGTGAATCATATCTTCCTATCCTATCAACCACTTTTAATTGAATAAATACATATCAGGTTCAAGACATTAATCAGATAATAAGAAACTCGTATATTTAACAAGATACAAAAATATTTTAGAAGTCTACTTGCATGACATGAATTCCTCATAAGATGAATTTCTTATTAACCATATTCAAATGCTTATTGCAATGTGACAAAAATATTATTAAAAGTAAAAGTATTATGGAGTGGGGTACACGTGTAGCTTTGAGTACGTAGTTATAGTCTTATAGTGGTCTGAATCCTTTTTTTATTGTTAAATTTGATGTATTGCGCATGCATACGGAAGGGCATCTATATCTCATACTTTTACACAGGTCTCTTTCGTCTGATGCAGATTTGCAATATAAGCTTTGGAAGCATCCTTTTATTTACGTGTAGAAACTCATCTTCTACTTTCTCAACTCAATTTAATATCATACGCACGATACTCCACTTTCACGTCCTAACGTTTGTATCTATATTTATCTCTGTATATTATACCAAAGTCAGTTTTAGGTAAAAATAAGCATGGATCAGATTTTACTTACTTTTTTTCCGATTTTGATTAGTCTAATAAGAATGTTTTAGAACAGATACAACCTTGAAACACGAGTAAACTTATCTTCATGAAAAAAGTATATACATGAAACTTATAACATACATAATTATTTGAATGTAACAGGATAATGTTAGCAGAAAAAACTATCTAATGAAAGAATTTTCTTCTCTACCCCGTTTTATTCAAATTTTCTTTTTTGTTTACACGGAAAGATCATTTACAGTGTGACATCTTATTGATCACAATATTCAAAGAATAAAAAGTAGTCAAAGATGCAGAGCTCTGACAAGAACTTACAAGCAAATTGGACCTGATTGATTCCACCGATCCTTTTGGTCCAATAACATTTTTTTAATAGGTCAATTGTAAGACGAAGAAATATAGAAAGCAGTTATGCCAGAAGTCAATTTCTACATCATGGTCAAAAGAATAAAAGAAGACTGAAACTTAATTGATTTCAGTAGATCCAAGATCTTATCGTTATGGATATGGTTCTAGTTATTTGTTTTTTTTTTTAGGCAATAAAATTTAAATAAATGTGAATCACTTCAAGGGTGGTTAAACTCGTATATAAAAAAACTCAAGCCAACTCACCTAATTGGATATTGAGATCCAACCTAAAAGAACAAATCCCTAGAAAAAATATCAACAAATTATTCTCATACAAACTAGAGTGTCAAGACACCAATCAGAAAATGAGAAAAGCGTAGTATGAGACTTGACAGTGACCCACGACCAAACATTTAATTGAACTAAGACAAAAACTTCTTAAACATCAGCCACGTACCTTCCGAAACTTCTGGCTTTAGTTTGTATATTTGTATACATCTGGCTTTAGTTTGTATATTTGTATAGAGTAAAATATAATTTTAGACGAAGTAGTTTAGAGTAATTGACCCATATAGATCAGCCAAGTAAAACAGAAATTTGGATTTGTATTTGGATCTAATAGATTAGGATTAGAGATGTCTAGGGTTCAACTGATAAAGAAAAATAATCTTTGCAATAACAAAAATAATGATATTATAATCTTTTTTTTATTCCGAGACATTTTTAAAAATTTAAGTCTAATTAATATTTTTAAATTATAATTTTACTTTTAGTTTGTAGAAGTTTTAGCAAGATTAATCAAAGGATTGATAGTGTCGAGGAGAATTTATTTCATTTTAATTTTATTTCAACTTAATTCATATTTTTAAAAATTAAGTTTTTAACTAAGATATTTCACAAAATTACATACACTAGTAGTAATGTGATATAATTATAAGATCGTGCATAGCTCTCAACACATGGATTATTTAATCTAATGTAGATGGTAGGTAATAAAATATTTTTAACACTTTAATCACCGATATAATTTAATGCAGATGGTACGTAATAAAACAACTTTTAACATTTAATCAAATTATTTTTAACATAAAGATAATTTGGTCATTTTTTAAAAATATAAATTAAATTTTTTTATGCTGTATTTCCCATTGAATATCCTTATGCTGCAGATAGCATGTTCTTACTTCTGTTTCTTTTTATATGTCAAAAGTTTGGTTGAAGTTCTCATTATTGTAGCAGGAAATAATTGACTTCAATAATGAATGCTTGCTGTGGGAATGGAGGGAAAAACCTCCATTCAAATGCATAAAGAAATATTTAATTTACTATAATTTTTTTTTATTAAAAATCAATTTTAAAAATAAAAAATAATTAGTTACTATATTTAATAAATTATTGACTATTCTAGAGATTAAAAAAAAATAGTTTTTATTATTGATAAATAAATTTTAAATTGATGTTTAATTAATTATCAATATTTTTCTAATAAATTTAAAATTTTAATAAATAATAGTTAAACCATTAGTAATTATACCAATTTAAAAACTATTTATTAATAATATAAATTAATTTAAAAACTAATAATTATTTTAGTTTATAATTTTAATTTAGTCACTATACACTACCAAAAATCATGAAATAGAAATAAATTTTTAGAGACAAAAAATAATTAGTTGTTATATTGACTAAATTAGACATCATTTAGAGACTACAAAAATTTTGGTTTCTAAATTAATTTATATTATTGTTAAATGGTTTATAAATTAGTGTCTAATTACCCATCAATGTTTTTGCTATCAAATTTAAAATCTAAATAATTGGTAGCAAAAATCTTGGTTGTTAATTAGACACCAATTTATAAACCATATAACAATAATAGAAACTAATTTAGAAACTAAAATTTTTGTAGTCTTTAAAATGGTCTCTAATCTATATCAACTAATAATTTTTTTGTCTCTAAAATTTGGTTTCAATTTCATGATTTTCTTATAATGATAGTAACTAATTATTTTTTTATCTAAAATTAATTTTTATTTAGTAATTTTTTTGTAGTGATTTCTTTTTTTGACAAAATAAATAAAAATAATTATGTGGAACATTTTCACCTTTTAGAGCATGAAATTATTTATAACGAATTGTAACAATGAAAATATTATTTTAATACGACTGTATAAATATAATTTTTTTAATTAAATAATATTGTTTGTACAAAAAATAATTTCAAAATGTATATTTGCATAATTTATATTAATACATATTTTTATTAATAAAAATGTACATAACTTGACGTTAAGTTTAAATAATGATTTCATTGATAAATATTTTCTTTTTAAATAATTTCAATTGATAAACAGCTTCCCTTAGCAATGTTCTTATCAGTTTAGGACTCAAACATAGACAACTAGGTAAATCCATGCCTTGAATTATTAAATAAGAACTTCAACCTAAAAAACTATTAAAGTATTATTAATATACTCTTTATCATAATTTTATTGAAATGTGCATAACAAGATATGATTGTTTAATTAATGCATCTTCAAGTCTTTTATATATAATTACTTAATTTGTTATTTTCTAAGAGTTATATTTTTTAAATATTTTTTATTTTATTTAACCATTTTTTTAAACAAAAGGCCAAATAATGTATTAATTATTATTTTGTCCAACTTTTCTTAGAGCCACTCACCCTGTCAGTATTTATACATGCACATATAAAATATTAGGGCATCATTTTGGGTGTGGAGTTTAAAAGCATAGCCTTACCATGAAAACACAATAAATGAAATAAAATAAATATATTATTCCACACTAAAATAATAAAATAAAAATTAATTTTTATAAATAAAAATAATAATTACTATAATAACTAAATTAGAGACTATTTTAAAAATTAAAAAAAATTAATTTTTAAATTAATTTTTATTATTGTTAAATTATTTCTAAATTAGTATCTAATTAACAACTAAGATTTTTTCTAACAATTTTAGAATCTAAATAATTGGTAGTTAAAATCTTGATAACTAATTAGATACAAATTTATAAACTATTTAACAATAATAAAAATTAATTTATAAATATTTTTTTTAATTTTTAAAATAATTTATAATTTAGTCACTATAGCAACTAATTTTTATAAAAATTTATTTTTATTTTATTATTTTGTTGTAGTGCTATCAAGAGTTTGACTAGGAAAAGATAATTTTATTTTCTTTTATCGGGTACCAATTTAAGGAGTAAAAATTCCAAATTTTGAGTAATTACTTTAATTCTTCTCCTGTAAACCGTTTAAAACAAATAATTGACTAAAGAAGTTTGGTGGAACTCAGATTTGAGTTATTTAGTCAAAGTGAATCACAAGAACTATATACAATATTAAAATAATATGATTTTTGCCTTTAGAATAACAAAACCTTTTATGTGAAATATTGTGAGATCTATTTGACAAATTTTATATTTTGCTTAGCTGGAATGAAAAGAAAAGTGAAAGAATGCAAAATGAAAAAGAAAAATTATATCACTAAAATTATTATATAATAACCAAATTTAAAAATAAATATTAATTTAAAGATTACAAAATTATTAATACTTAAACTATTTTCTATTATTAATAAAAAAATATAAATTAATATCTAAATTAATTACCTACATTTTAATTACTAAATATTTTATATTTTAAATTAATTTCTTAAAAATTAATAAAAAATAATTTAAAATAGAAAATAATAATTAATTAAAATTTAATAATTAACAATTAAATACAAATTTAAAAACTATTTTTACATAATTTTTCCTAATAAAATGGTGTGATTTATCTAAATTTATAATATTCTTTTTTATGATCACATCACATGTATAAATAAAATAAATTTTCAGTATAAAACTAAATTTCATGGATGGTAATGTTGTCCCAAAATAAACTTCAATAATTAAATAATTATTGTACACGATTTCGACATAGATTGCCAGGTATATAAGTTATGTTAAAAAATATATAAAAATTGTCTTATTATAATGTTTTTTTTATATTTTATTATTTATTAATTTTTATTATGCAAATATAATGAGAATAACTTGGTTAAGGTCGAGAGAAAAAAAATAATAGAAAATAAAACAAACATAATTTTATTATAGATGACTAGCACAATAGTTTTAAACAACTACACAAAAAGTAATAATGAATAATTATATTAATCTTCTTAACACATTTAAAAGTATTTTTACCAAATTATTGTATTTATTAAATATTTAAAAAAATGAAAATGCTAAAAATGTTAGAACAGGAGCAATTTAAAAATTAAAAAAAAGTTACTTAATTCTATTATTAGAAATAGAGAAAGACATATCCTTTCCACTAGAGAGATATTGGGGTGAAGTTAGTAAAAGTGAATTGATTTGATGTTTTGGGAGACTGAGATCTATTAATCATAAAGAGTGAGTGTGTGGTCACAACACAACTTCTGGCAGTAGATTTTGACATTCATTCATGTATCAAACTCACACCATCTCTGCCAACACTTTCCAACACTCATTCTTTCCAACACTACATTAATTCTTAAACCTTGGACTCCAAAACAATCTAACAAATTAATATATTTATCTTCATTCATCATGATGTTTTACTGTAGAGTGAAAATACATGAAACTAGTAACAATATTTGAGTGGAAGGTTGTGTTTTAACATTTGAAGTTTGATGATGATGAGGTTGCTAAGAACAGTTCCGTTGTCGGTAGTGAAATGATTCCCTTGTCCAAAACGTTGTCTCCAAGTCACTGGTAAAAGCACCTAGAAAAACTCTCTCTCTCTCTCTCTCATCTTCTCTTCTGGTCTTACCCCACTCTCCCACCCAAAAAATTCCTTCATCTCTTTAATCAACCTGCTCCACACTCAACCCTACACACTTCCCACTGCACACTTCCCACATTATCATCAACACAACACCAAACCCTAATCACCACCCTGCTATAATTTGGGGGCAAAAGTCAGAAAAAGGGTACCCAGAACACATGCTAGATTGAAACCAACACCCATTTTCCCAATCCCCATTTCTCATCTTCCTTCTCAAACCCACCAAACCCTTCCTATTTTTAACTATTTCAAACTTCAATTTCTTCTAGAAGACTCCATTTTTGTTCTCCCTTTTAGTTAAAGTTCTGTTTTTTATATTCTGCAAACCCTTGCCTCCAATGTCCACACCGTTTGTGCAACAGCCGCCATCCATAGAAATAAGCCAGCAAGCGTACAGGACCCATTCGGATCACGGGTCGGTTGGACCCGTCATAGCGGTTCTGGCCGTCATCACCGTCCTGGGTGTCATCGCCGGCATGATTGGTAGGCTCTGTTCGGGTCGCCGGGTCATGGGTCATGGAGAGTACGATGTTGAAACCTGGATTGAGACCAAATGCTCCTCTTGCGTCGACGGCAGAATCGCCCCACCTCCTCCACCGCCGTCCCTGCCGCCGCAACCTCCCATCCACGACTTGCCTCCGGTCCAAGCTCCTCAAGAGATCAAGGAGGAACAACACCCAAGGCAAAACTTACATGCCCACACTGATACTTGAGATTCATTACTATTTCCTAGTTAAGGTAGTTTTAGCTTATTGTTCATATTACATTTGAAAATGTAAAAAAGGAGAAAAACTTAGATCCATCACTTTAGCCAGTGACATGTTATTTTCCAATTTAAGTTGACATTTTATCTAGATGATCATTAAATTAACCATTATCTAGGTGAAATATTCGTTTTTAAGTAGAGAATGACATCAACATTGTCTGTGCTATGATAATATATGGTTATGTTCTGGTGGTTCTCTTGCTTTTTTCAGTTCAGTTCTTTAGTGTATCTGCATTTTTCTCTTCTGGGTTGAACTTTAGGCTTTGAGAATGACAAATTGGTGAATTGGGTTTGAACTGAACTTGTGCACCCATGATGAGGATCATCTTTTGAAATCTTTTTTGCTGTTTTGAGTTGTATGAAATTATGAATGCTCCTTAAAGGGGAGGTAGTTGAAGCTTTGAATTTGTTGGGTGAGGGGTTTGTTTGTTTGTTTTGAAGGTGAGTTATTCAGGTGGTCCTTGGATTATTGAGTTGTGAATGAATATGTTTATTTTTGTAATGTATGATAAGTACTTCTGTATTGAGTGAGTGAATAAAAGTGAAAATGTTATTGATGAGAGTGCTACTTTTGTGAGCTGTGAACTAATTATGAAACATCACTTTTGGAAGTCAGAAAAGACAAACAAAGAAAATGGACTTTTTAGTTGTTTCATTACTGTCTAAATATTTAAAATGATTTTTTTTTTTATAATTTTAATGGTTGTGAATATATCATCAGTTTTTTAAATTTATCTAGTTAGATTCTACATATTTATAATTTAAATTAAATTTGAAAAACTTAATGTCAATAACTTACTTTTTACATTAAAAATGTAGATTTCAAATTTTTAAATAGGGAAATATATTGGTGATGGCATTGGTCAAATTTTGTAATCATTCTTGCACTTAAACTTTGTTGTTTAAAATGAAACACTTAAATCCAAAAGGATGAAAATAGAGATCTTTTATAAATTTAAATTGCAAATTGCATTTCTACTACATCCTACAAGTATTTGGAAGTTGAATTAAAATTCAATATAGTTCTAATAATTTATTACAATAACATTTTTTCATTTTACTACACCATTTTTGTTGTTGTGTTTTTGTAGAATTGAAAATCTTAAATAGATTATATATTAATGTCTTATCTGGGTTAACTTCAGAAATATACGTTCACAAAAATTGTATTCAAGAAAAATTTAAAAGTATATATAGAAAATTTAAAAAAATTGACTTTGAACAATAATTATAATATAAATAACTTATACTAAATTACTAATTAGGGGAAATTTTTGTGACCTAATTGGTAAACCCTGAATGGTTGTGAATACTTAAACAAATAGTTTAAAATAAAAATATTTTAAAAATTATAATTAAATTATTTTAATATGATGTTTGTTTAAATATAAAATCTCAAAGCAAATATTTATTTTTAAAAAACTTAACAACAAATTATACATATTTTTCATAATTTATATTTTATATTTATTTCTCTTTTCTAATCCTATCCTAGAAAATAACACAATTTTAAAATATAAGATAAAGTTATTTTAAACACACACTATTTTATGTTTGTATTTTTTTTATTTTAAGTGAAATTATATTAAGATGACAAAGTTTTAGTGTAATTTAATTTAAATTAAAATTGTTTCACAATGACACAATTTTATTTAAAATAAAAACTATCAATCACTAATCAATACTAATTAAAGTTGTGTTGTGTGAGTAATACACAACTATTAAATTGGATATTATTTTATAAATTAAAAGGTTTTTGATGTTTAAATTAATTTATATTATTAATAAAAAGTTATAAATTAATTTTTAAATTGTTATCTAACTGTAGTTATCAAGAATTTAATTATTAATTACTATATATTTTAAATTAATCACTTTTTTCGTAATAAAATTGTGTGATATTGACATAAGTTTTTTGTTTTCAAAATCTAGTATTTGTCAAAAATTGTACAAATCTAAAATTTCATGTAATTTTATCTCAAATCCACATTAGGTCATGTAGCATCATTACATGAATAATAAATTGGCATCCATTTGAACCATTTGAAAGAAAGGTCAAATTGGTGAAAATGATACTTTATTAGTAAAATTTGTATTGCATAAAATGTTTCAAAGGTTTTCCATTGTAGCAAATATTTTTAATTATTATTATAAAAAAATTATTAAATAAAAACTAATTTTACAAAAAAAATTTACTATATTCACTAAATTAAATATTATTTTATAAATTAATAAAATTATTAGTATTTAACCTAGTTTATTTTTTAATCAAAGTTTATAAATTAGTTTCTATAATGTTATTTTAAGATTTTAACAATATTTTTTCTTATATATCTTTTTTTAATAATACTTTTTCATCTAATCACATATCATTATTGTTACTTAAATAGTCAATCTAGTTTAAATGTAAAATTTCATAATGATACCAAATATGAGATTTTTTATAAAAAAAAATTACTTATTATTTTAGATTCTAAATTAATCTTAACTCAGATTTTAACTACTAACAAAAATTCAAAAAATAAGAAGTTTAGGATGAAATTCAGAAAAAATAACAAAAAATTAGAAGTTTAGGATGAAATTCAGAAAAATTACAAAATTGAAGAAAGTATGTTTCTTCTCTTTTCCTTGATTTTGTAAGTATACCTTGATGCAAATAAAGTATAAGGCAGAGAAATGATTTACAGAAAGATTTTAGGTATGATTGTTTTGTACTTGATAGAATAGTAGCCTATGGAAGAGAATAGAGTGTGCTGTAGATCACAGATCTTCCATATGCAACTCTGCACATGCTTCTTCCCTACCACTCTCAACAGTTTTAAATTCAAAATCTATTTTACCTTACAAATAAAGATATGTTAACCTTCATTTCTAGGACGGCTATACCTATAAAAATATAACAACTAAGAAAAAAATTAAAAACGAAACTTAATCTAGTATGAAATCTAGTGTTATCTCCTTAATATCTAAAGTGGAGTGGTAGAGAATTTGATTCATGAAAGATATCAAAGTTATTATTAAAATTCTTACTCATAGGCTTAATCAAATTGGTAGTTGGATCATGAGCCCAATCAAAATGATTTGATAGTATTTATATATAAAAGTTTTCATATTAGGTATTATTAAGTAATATTACATATCAGATACTTTAATTAACAATAATCATCTGTTATCACATAAAAAACGTATTATTAAAAAATACAAAATACTATGCCAAAATTCATATGCTAACAAAAACCATACACAAACAGACTATACCTATTTATGAAGAATTCTAAAAACATAATAGAAGGAAGTATATTATAACAGTGAAATGATTTTCTATGAATAAATCATAAATTAAACAACTTATCAGCACACACATTTTCTTCACGAGAAATATAAGTAACCCTAAACCTGATTGTCCCACAAAAATTAAGACAAGTATTATATCGACAATAGACTTAGTATTTATATAGTTGACTAGACTTAGTATTTATATAGTTGACTATTAATTTGCTTTGTAACAGAGTAAGGTGAAAATGTAGTGATTAAGATTGATAGAGAAAAAGACCTTCTATACTCTAAATTACTATTTTTGTTGTTGTTATACATAAATTTGGCTTTTATGAAAAGTTTTGTAACTAGGATTTTATTATTTTACACTTGACTTTTCTATTTGTAAGATTGAATGGTGGTTTGGTTGGTTTTTCTAAATGTGGAACATGAGTTAGTCAATGAGATTCTTTTTTTTCCTCTTCTTTTCTATATTATTGAAGAAGCTCTAAGTTGATGATTCTTTTTCGTTTTGTTTCTAATTCTAAAACATTCTTTTTTATAGCTAGTTACAAAGGTATTATTTTTCTTTTTCATATTTTTATTGCAGATGATATTTTTGTCTTTTGCAAGACTAAATTTCCTATCAAATCTCATACCACCCACAAAAACTATCCATCAAGACTAAAAGAATAAATCATACTTATGCAAACTAAAAAGTTAAGACCAAATGAAACACCAATGAAAATAAGAGAAACAAATTAAACCATTATTACTTTGATTGTATAGTAGAATGAAACAACAAGTAAAACAGAGTTGAAAATGAAAATAGTAAAAACCGAATTGAAAATCTGAAATTGGAAAGTAATTACTGAAATGAAAACAGAATTTAAAAACAATAAGAATGTGAAAACTGGAATCGAAATGCAGTAAATTGAAATTGAAATGTAGTGAAGGAAATTGAAAACTAAAAATTGCAGGAATTGGAAGTAGAAATGCAGCAACGATAAAACTTGTATTAACTGCTAAAACTAAAACAATAAAACCTAGAAAACTTGTATTATTATAATATTTTTATTTTCAATCAAATTTAAATTTTAATCATACTTTAAACTAATATAATATTTCATTAAATATATATTTTTTAATACAATACATATAGACACCTAATTACTATATTATAATTTAAAAAATAGTATAAAATTATATATAATATTATATTTAAATTTTATTATAAAAAAGTAAAATCTAGCTACTACATTAATTGAGTATTGAAACCTAAACAATTTATGTATTTTAGTAAGACAAAAAATATTAAATTTTAAAAAATCATTATCAATTTTTGTGAAGGTGTTATGAGTTAGGGATTAAGAAGAGTTGTTTCATGCACTCATATTTAAAAAAATACTAAAATTATCCTTTTATATTTTTTTAATTATAAAATATAGAATTCAAAGACTTTTTGGATTTATAAAATTTGAATTTTTTTTTATTATCCAACGTTTTAGATTATACCATCTAAAATATAAATTTATTTTTCGAATTGAGAATTTAAAATAATAATCTTAAAAATAATGTGGGATCATTGAAAGATTTTGACATTAGAATATGAATTGCATCCTTTTATTGGATGGTAGCACCCATACACCCATTGATTTGAATTATTTTTAGGACAAATGTTGTTTGTTTGTTTCTACTTTCCATTGATTTTTAATGAATATTTTGGTTGGACGGTGAATTAGAAATGGAAATAGAAATATCCACACCATGCACACTCTCCACTAATGCATAATTTCCTTCATTATCTAACCCACTTCTAATACTATCACTATAAAATAAACTACAATCAAAATCCATTACAAATTAACATACATATAACTTTTCTTTACATTTTGTAAAAGCATGCGTTGGATATCACATCGATTAGAGATAAAGACATTTTATTGTATATAAGTGAATGCAAACTTCAATCTCATGAACCGATTTTATGGAGTTGAGTTAACTTTGTAAGCGCATGACAAAATCTTTATATGGTAAAATTGTTTATAAAGATTTAACAATATTACCCATTTAGTTATATTTACATTGGTGTGCTTTATGGGTCCCATATATTTTCCAAATCACCCCACAAAGAGTCAAATAGAAGCAAAGAGATTAATTTCCTCCCACTTTGAACAAAGTGGTGCCTTTATGTGGACCACAATACCCAATAATAGGGGTAACCACTTTAACCCAGTTGACTTTTGGAGATTGAGCAACCAACTTATGTTAACTACGTATAAACACAAAATTAAGAAAAATAAAATAAAAACACATTAAAATTATAAAACAATTAAAGTTTTTTTTTTTTTTGAAATGGAGGAATTATATTAATATTAATTATTGTAAAAGTGAAGGTATCTTGTGCTTCCAGTCTTTGTTTATAATTATTATAAACCATTATAAAAATTTATTTATAATAATATATAATGAATATTTCATTTTGGATGCACATTTTTTTTTCTTTCAATTATAATTTAAACTTTAAAACTATTATTATTATTATTATTATTATTATTTTATGTATGTAACAATAAAAAATAGTAAAGATAAATTATCTATCTACTAAAATAACTAGACAATGCTACTTTACAATATAATTACATTTTATTCATACATATATGTAATCCATGTATTTTATTTATATATAAATTATTACTTATTGCTTTTATTAGTAACCATGCGGATTCACTTTGCAATTGTATAGATAAAATGAGTTTAGATAATATATGGAATTGCTTGTACAATTGCTTATGTATTGGTTGTCTCCTCGCTTCTCACTTCAAAACTCCTTATTTAATTGCTAGTGATCGGGCTAATCTGAAAAAGTTACTCCGACGAGCAAGTAAGTAATTTGTATTAGGACTGGATAGTGAAAATTGATTAAAGCATATCTTACACCTTTGTAGAATGTTTATTTATAGTATTTAGTCATAAACATTTGTTCTAATAGACAATCCGTAGGATATCAGTATTAACTGATTCCTAGCATTATCCCTGATTTATAGGGAGGTATTTTGATCATTGATTTAAAGGGAGATATGTTGGTATATTTGGAGAATATCTGTAATAAATTAATATCTTTCACTAACTCAATCACTACAAGAAACTATCTAACAATAATAGAAACTATTTATGAAACCAACATTTTTTTTAGTCTCTAAAATGATCCTTTAATTTAGTCACTATAGCAACTAATTAGCTTATTCCTCCAATTTAGTGGGGCATGATTATGCTGCGTAAGGAGTTTCCATGTTTTTCATTAATGTCATTTATTGAACACCTTTAATATATTTTGATACGATCGTTAGACTACTAAAATCGAGTGATTAAACCGTTTGGTACGGTATAGACTTATTCCTTACGACATTATTCATATTTACTCAGTTAAAATTGAAACATAAAACTTACTAACTAATACGTAAAGTAAGTTTATGAATCTAGAAGTTCATCTACACAAATTTAAAAAACAAAAAGTTAAAATCATGACAAAAACCATTAACAATAATTTAATTACAAATTCAAATATTTTATAGAAATAAAAAATATAACAATTAAAAAACTTAAATTATTTACAACAAATAAACATATTATTATATATTAAGATAGATAGTGAAGTAAAATTTAAATATATAAACTTAAAAATACACAATAAATGAAAATATTTAGTATAAAAATCCTATAGAAGAAGTTAAAAAAAATAACAGAAAGAGAATGGACTTATTGGGGGTACGAGGATTAAATGTGGTCTTGTCTCATACTTTTTTTTTACATTGAGTTACATGGCGGTGCGTCCCCACACTGTAATCCTAGTACCCATGTTTCTTGAAGTGGTTAAACATTGAATTATTATGTCTATATGGTATAAAAGTTGAATAAAGAAAGATTAAGCCCTTAAATAGATTCTATATTTGAAAAGATTAATTAGTGTCTCTCTTTCATTTCAAAAAAGAACAAAAAGCAAAGAGAAGAGAAAGAGTATCCATTCTGGTTAAAAATTACCCTTTACTCTTCCGACCCTACATATATCCAAATTTGGCAATCAAGATCTGAGAAAACAATGCAAACACCTTACCTAGTTCCCATACAATGCTACTTTCAGACAGACACACAAGTAAATAAATTTATTTAATAAATTAATACAAAAATAAATCAAAATTTAATTTTTATTGCTTTTGAAAGTTGATGCTGCTGTGAAGCCAGGCTTGTGCTGTGAAAGAGCACCAGGGTTGAGTGAGTGAGAATGAGGGTCTTTTTTTTTTTTACTTTTGTTTCTTCAATTATTGTGATTATTTTTCCCAGTAATTATTTTTGCCCTTTTTTTTCACACTCTGTTTGTTGCTGATTGAAGATTGAAGAGTGACATCAGAGAAGAGTCTAGAAGGTCTTGCAAGCATTCTACTTCAACCCAGCCAACATCACAGTGAACCACATCCTGCAGAGAGACATGGGGAGAGGAAGGTGCTTCTTGGACATCGGCATAGGGGAGGAGCTAGAAGGAAGGATAGTGGTGGAGCTTTACGATGATGTTACTCCCAAAACTGCAGAGAACTTCAGAGCTCTCTGCACTGGTGAGAAAGGCATTGGTCCAAATACTGGGGTGCCCCTTCATTTCAAGGTCTTTTTTTTTACTTTATCCATATACCCTTCTTCTATGTCTATTCAATTCTTCCTTTTCACCTCTCAAAGATTGCTTTTTTAACCTTGTTTGTGAAATGGGTTATGCCCCTCTTCATGAATTCTTCTATATGCTATTTGAATGAAAGAAATTATATTTGTTTTTTGTCATTAGAGTGTAACTGGGCCGTTCAAAACTTGATATTTCGATTTGGAACATTGGCTGCGTCTTTTGTAGCTCCCCTTTCATCGCCGTATCTTGATGATTTTGAGAATTTTAGCTGCTCTAAGATCTGAACTTTGTAGTAATCCAAGGGTTGAATTTGAAGCTGCTTTTTATTTCATCACTTTTGGACGAAGAGTTCTGAAAAGACGGTTATGTCCTTTATTCTTTCATTGTAGTCATTCAATTTTTTTTCCTACAAAAGGATTCTTTTACATGTATCGATGTTGGGGTTGATGCTGTTTATTCAATCTAAAGTTTTGTTTTTTTTTCCAGGGGGGATTGCTTTTGAAATTCCATAAATTATTTCTGTTTGAAAATATTCGTCAACTTGTTGTGTAATAATTGGCAATTGCTAACACAATATGATCCAAGAGATAAATCTGATATTAGTTCAGAGGTGAAATTCTGAAATTGTGTTATGTTGTGTTGTATTTTCAGGGATCTTGCTTTCATCGTGTTGTTAAAGGGTTCATGATTCAAGGAGGTGATATATCTGCTGGAGATGGTACTGGAGGAGAATCTATATACGGACATAAGTTTGAAGATGAAAATTTTGAGTTGAAGCATGAAAGAAAAGGGATGTTATCAATGGCAAACTCTGGTCCCAATACAAATGGGTCACAGTTTTTCATCACTACTACTCGAACTTCCCATCTAGACGGTAAGCATGTTGTATTTGGAAAAGTAGTTAAAGGAATGGGAGTGGTTCGATCAATTGAGCATGTTGTGACCGGGGAGGATGATCGTCCCATTCTTGATGTTAAAATTGTGGATTCTGGAGAAATTCCTGAAGGGGATGATGATGGAATATCTAACTTCTTCAAAGATGGAGACACCTATCCTGATTGGCCAGCAGACCTTGATGAGAGCCCTTCTGAACTTGACTGGTGGATGAAATCTGTGGACTCAATCAAAACTTTTGGCAATGATCATTACAGGGTATTGCTGCTTTCCCATGCTCCATCTCAGATTATTGTTCTGATGTATTAATCCATACCCTGACCTGAAAAAAGTTATATTGATTTTCTGAGATGTCAATGAAATAATTTTTCTGTCAGTTCATAGTTTTTGAGTGCTTATTTTTGCTGTAGTTGTTTGTCTCCCTTTTCCTGTGATTCTCAGTAGCAAGAAAATAAAATGATCTTTCTTTTTTTCTGGCAGAAACAAGACTACAAAATGGCTCTAAGGAAGTATAGGAAAGCTTTACGCTACCTGGATATTTGTTGGGAGAAGGAAGGCATTGATGAGGGTATGCTGCCCTTATCTACTATTTCCTTAGCTTAATTGTGCAATGCTGTTACTTTGATCACAATAATGCATTATGGTATATATGCCTTTGCAGAGATAAGTTCAGGATTGAGAAAAACCAAGTCTCAGATTTTCACAAACAGCTCTGTAAGTTGGGTGTTATTATATTCATTTGATTTCTGTTGCCATATTAACTAAATTTTCTATTTTCCATCTATTTGTTTGTTATGTCATTATTTCAAGGCTTCAAAATTGAAACTAGGGGACATTAAAGGAGCATTGTTGGATACAGAATTTGCAATGCGTGAGGGAGACAACAATGCTAAAGCTTTGTTTCGCCAAGGACAGGTTGGTATTGTACTTGAAGGGCTTCCTCTCAAAAGTTTGGAGCTTTTGTAACCCTTTATTATGCTTTTAACTCTGGTAAATATGTTACTTCCAATTTACCAGGCATATATGGCACTCCATGACATTGATGCTGCAGTTGAAAGCTTTAAGAAGGCACTGACCTTGGAGCCAAATGATGGTTAGTTGTGAACATACATTTTTGGATCTGGCCTTTGTGTCATCTACTGAATTTTTTGTTTATTTTAGTCAAGCTATTGATGCAATATCCAGAGACAGATTCACATGTTCTTAGGATCTAACCTTTTAAAAGATACAAGATGAAGATTACTATCCAGATGATGAGAAGAGTTAAATATAGAGTTAGAAATTAAAGCTAAATGAATATAAGGGCCATTTTACAAAGAACTGATAATGATGTGTGTGATTTTATATGGAAATTTTTACTTAAATTTATAGTGCAGTTCTGCTACTTCAGTAATCTAAAGTTTCCTGAAGCATAATTGATATCTTGCTATTTTCAGCTGGAATCAAAAAGGAACTTGCTGCTGCTAGGAGGAAGGTTAGTAGGGATCCATTTTTACAGCTTTGTTTTTCTTTGAAGAATCACTTTTACAAACGTGAATTAGCTTTTGGTTTTTTAAATAACTTCAAAATAATCACTAAATTATTTTACTTGAAAAAAATCACTTTTTTTTAATCTGTAACAAACTGTTTGAACAAGCATTATATAGTGGTTGCAAAATCTGAAATATGTGTTCTTGCAGATAGCTGATAGGCATGACCTAGAGAAAAAAGCATATAGCAAGATGTTCCAATAACACTCTGGTATGTTTTCATCTCTCAGCTAAACAGATAAATTACCATGAATTGAAATTCATGTCATTACAATTGCTGATGCATAATTGCAGATAGATTGATTATCTAATTATTTAGTTCGAATGAACAGTTCATAAGCCATCTATGAAGCTTGGATACGCCTATTAAATGTTGTGTCCGTTGTATTGGAGACCGGTTCTATCACAATTTTAAAAAGAAAAAATACATTAATTTTTTAAAATCTCAAACTTATTATATAAGTTTTTATTATGATTATAAAAATAAGAAATAAATTCTTTTGAATTAGTCAATGAAAACATCTTTCTGCTAAAAAAAAGTTGAAATATACTTGTGCATATAAATCTTTATTATGAATTTATATAATTCATAATTATATAATATATAGATTCGTATCTTCGTGTCTTACATTTTAGAGATTATGCGTATCTTCGTGTCTGTGTCATATCAATGTTAGTATCTATCAATGTCAGTATCTGTGTTACATAGTAAATCATACCTTCTCTTTTCAGGGTGAGGAAAACAATCAGATTATTGCAGCATATACATATGGCAAAAGGTTCAGGCTTGGATGAAATAAAGTGGATATAAGCATTGGGATTGTTACATATGGAAATTTTATCCAACAATTTTGTCAACCTTTTCTCTTACAAATTACATTTTATTGGGTGGTCATCATTGAAATGCAGTTAAAATAGCTGATGGAACAGGTATATGATTTTGATATTTGTTATTCGAGTCTTACACTGAAGCTCTTATGTAGCTCATTTATTGATTAGAATTAAATATTAGTATCAATATAACCAATACTGAATTTTAAATACATTTTTTTTGTATTTTAGCCTATAAATAACTAATTTGTCATACACCATTATTGTTTAAGATCTAATTAGTGATATTCTTTTAATGAAATCTCTCAAATTGATTCACTAAGCAAAATGAGAACCTCATTTAACGAGAGATGGTTCCTATACTAGATGTGTGAACAAAAATTTGATTTAATTTACATAAATTCATGACTTTAAACTCCCATTTCAAATGGTTAAGAGCTAAATTTGATTTTAGGATGTAGGACAATGAGAAATCTGAAGGGTGCATACTTAATTTTAATAATGTTTTCCATGAGAAATTATTTAAGAGATATTTTTAATCTAAATAAATAATTTTTATTCTGAGTGAAAATAAATATTATATAAAATAACTTAATTTCGATAAATCAACCGTGGTATGAGAGAATAAAATTTACGTTTGTTAACAGAAATTTGATTTTCTCAATAAACATAAGGACAAATTTTACATTGATTTTACGTATTTTGGTTGCATAAGTCGATGTTTGAAAATAAATGTACAAATTGAAACTAGAATAATTTGTGAAAATTCTAAATGTTAGTGGAATTATTTTTTTTTAATTAAAAGACTTGTTGGGTGTATAATACATTTGAATAAGTCAAGAAACAAGAATGAGTATTTTTACTAAGTGTTTCTATGTGCAACTCAACTTCATAAAATAAAATTTGGAAGTGAGAAGTAATTTTAGGAGCTTCTAAATTATCATATATCACTTTTAAGGACACATGGTTAGGTTAACTCTTGACCCTTCAACCTTTTAAAAGCCATCTAGTGTCTTTTGGAAAGCAAGATAGACACCATAAGTCATTACTACTTTCCTAAATTCAAAGAATTATTCAGATATACTTCCTAGTTTTAGGGAATATCATGTATTATCATGTTTAGTAAAATTAATTATTGATTAATAAAATTAACTTAATTTTTTTGTTTCTTTGATTTCTTGTCCAATTTTTCTTTTTATTACGTAAGCGAGTCTCCTCCATTTATTAAAATATTAAATAAAATTATCTTTATGAGTTCATATTTGAGAATCTAAAACATCTTTTACTTTAGTTCTTATATTGAGAAACTTTCTAAAGTAACGAATCTCTATATATTCATTTATTCTTCATTATAAATGGTGTGTTTTTCTCTATTATTTTGTCTTAATCCATTTTAATTTTAATTTTTTTTCTTTTTCTCGTTTTTACAATAAATTCTATTGCTAACCGAATTGGTGGCCACTGCATGTATACATATGTTTTTTTTCGTTTGCATTAGACAGTGGTTAGCATGGTTAAGGTTTAAGATGTAGAATTTAAGGTTTTAGAGAAAACAATAGAGAATTATGGTGCAGGGGCTGCAACACCTTTGTTGTAGTCTGAGGTTTTGCGTTTTGGTGTGCATGGAGATTATGCAAATCATGATTGCTTTATGTACCATGATTCGTCTTTTCTCTCACCATGCATGCATTCTCTATGTTCAACCATTCATGGCCTTTTAATTCACCTAGGATAGTACACGTGGGCCCCCAATTTCCATACTTTCTTTATTCATGTGGGGCCCATCCTTTTTCATATGGCTTTTTTACATCTTCGGTTTATTCCAAAATTTGGACCTTTGTTTTTAGGCCCCTTCATATTTGGGCAGATTCTCCCTGATCATTTCAAACTCGCAATTGATCATAGACTTGAAAAGACAAAAGTGTTCTTAATAAATTTTAAATTAGGTCAAGTGATGAAGGTGAATTAGAGACCTGCACCCAACCTTCACTTATCCACCCAATCCACAGTCGCAACTCATCTGCACCATCTTCCTCTTGGTTTTCACAGGGAAGCACAACAAGCCTTTTCGTTCTGTTTGATTTCGGCGATAGACCATCAGCTGCGATGACGAAGAAGTCCTTGAACGGAAAGGAAGTTCGGAGCGAACGTCGGAGAAGACAAGGTAAGTGACTTGCGGATATTTTTGTTCAGAATTATAGCTTGCGGAAAATAGTCAACTATGATATGGATATCCATAATTCAAAATACAACTACGGATATTTAAATCCATAATACAAAACGAAATTTTGGATAATGATATCCGTAATGCAGTAATATGGTGCAGAAAATGTTATTGACTTACGGACGCTTACATCCGTAAGGTTAAAAGAAGACTTCCGGATATCGGTATCCGCCACTACCTGAGCTTGAACAAAATGCGATAAAAAAACTTAAATCGGTTCTTACCTCACAACAATGTCAAAGTGCAAACGACCCCGTCCACCACCACTGTAAATCCACCTCCTACGCAACTCAAAGCACCACCAAAGAAGAAAGCCAACTCAAAGCACCACCATCACAGCTTTTCCAAAGAAACCTTCACAGCTTTTCAAACTAAAGAAGACAAGGGCATAGTTGAATTTTGAAAATTTCGTCGGGTGCAGGAAGCAATTGCCTCATATTTGTTATTCCCATTACCATTATTTCTTTAATCTAGGCCAATTCATTGGGCCTAACATTTGATAGTGACACGCGTTTTTTATATACACACCTCATCTAGTGAGTTTATGTTTTTTTGAGAGCATTTAGGGCGGTCCGTTTAGACCCAACAATTCCATGCCACGTCGCCCAATTCGTACTGAACCTTCATAGAGTCAATGAAATGACCATTATATCCTTAAAAAAACTATAGAGTCAACCAAATGACCATTATACCCTTAACAAAAATTAGAGTCAGTGAAATGACCATTGCTTTAATGAAAAAATTAAATAATCTTAAACCACGCAGACAAAAAATAATACATTTTATATTGTAAAATCTGAAAGATATTTTCTGGATTTTATAATTTTAAAATACGCTTTTAGAAAAATACATTATAAATTTCCAAAATTATTTTTATTTGAAAATACCTTTCAAATTCTATAATTTAAAATATAATTTCATTTAGAATTAAATGATCTTTTAGCCTATAAGAGGGTTACAAAAAAACTATGGAGGTGTAAGAATAAACACTCTGCCAATTTTTTTATAAAGGCACCGATATTTTGAAGAGCCTGGGCCGATTTGGTTGCCCAACAATTTTACTATTTGCCGCTCTCTTTTTCATCTATAAATTGACCATTTTTTATTTTCTTTAAAAAGTTTGGATCATTTAGCGCAATGTTTCTGCTATTTGCCACCTACTTTTAAGTTTACAATTACCAACTTTTTTTTGTAGAGTAAAATAGAAATAAATACAAATATAATTTAACACGCGCAAATAAATTTTAGACGTCTACGTGACCATACACGTCATATGATATTTAATATGAATCTTTGGAGAAAATAATTGTTTTAGTATTTATACTCTTTCCAGCAAACATTAAAAAGTATTAACACAAATATTTTTGACTTTTAGAACTATATAAAATTTGATTTTATATTGTGAATGAAAAATAGATAGAAGAAATGTGAATCTTAAATAAATTATATCTCTTTCCACTTTTTGAATTTTAAATAGATGAGTTATATTAATTTTGTATTAGATGACAATATCTTTAGATTGTTATATTTAAGTAACATTGTTTATAGATAATTTTGAATACATATATTTTTTTTATTATGAATTTAAAATTAAATAATTATACGTGGCTACTTGTCCTACATTTTATTTTTTAAGATTACACATGTTATAGTGTTCTTTCCATGTCAGAATCCATGTTATATGGATCGGATCATCTCTAATATCCTTATTTTGGGGGATTTCATTTTTATTTTAAAAATATTAGTTGAAAACATTTTTAAAAAAATGACTCTTATTTTTCAAGTCACTCATGGTTCTTTGTAACAGAGAAGAGGAGTTTGCTTTTAAAACAAAAAAAAAAAAAAAAAAACAGTAGAAGGCAATTTTTTGTATTAGATAAATAAATAAATTTAAAACTTCAATTTTTTAGATTA
>Ga0123342_1002763_pt1 | contig 28889 bp, 14 predicted proteins | sample Turbeawhitnodule_FD_89960 | JGI IMG/M metagenome (GOLD analysis project Ga0123342, IMG submission 89960) | Root nodule microbial communities of legume samples collected from Mexico - Turtle bean Mexico white nodule | ecosystem: Host-associated > Plants > Roots > Nodule | place: Mexico: Nepantla... | reverse complement strand
TTATTCCATTGTGCGAGTCCTCTTTCCTCGAAGTGCATCTGGCGCGTGGGGTGACTTTCTGGGTGCCAACTCAGACGCCCCAACCTCTAGTCACTTCCCCTGGGAGTGTATCTACCTTCCTCTTGCACTACGCACGTGGTTTTCCCCTGGGCGTGGCCCTCTCATGGGTCGTATCTATCCCAGAGGCCTCCCAGCGGTGGCATGAGTACTTCACGAGTCAGGTTACTCCCTACTGGTACTAGAACCATGGCCTTGAAGCCACCTTTCTCTTCTCTTTGTTACTGTTCTGGGCTACATCTTAACCCAGTGATGCTTCAACCTGGTGACACCCTCTCCTGGCGATGCCTTATTTTGACGACGCCTTATTTTGGCGACGCCTTCTCTTGACAACGCCTCATCTTGGCGACGCCTTCTCTTGGCGACGCCTCAAGCGGTCAATCTGTTGACTTCCTTCCTTGGACTCCTCGAGTGGTCCCACTATATGTTGACTTTGACTTAATCGTTGACTTTGACTTTGGTCAACGCCCGGGGACGGGACGGTACAGAACCCACAACGTTTGCTATTTATAGGCATGAAGATGGGCGAATATGAATTGTCATGTACAATCTCAACCCTTTTATCATCATACCTTCAACGACCCAGATTACGCGACTCAGAACATTCTGACACACGTCACATCCAACTAACCATCACATTATAGACTCTTCGTAGGTTAAACCTCCTTGGATCCGGGGACATATATACTTAGGGAAGGAGATCACAAACACTCGACATCTCAGGTCATCTGATAACATCACATCAAGTCGGTCATGCGATGAATAAGGCAAAGAAAGTGATTTTTTCTTTCAAAATCCTCAAGATAAATTCTTCATTTCACTCAAACTTGAGAAACAAGTGTATTATCAGGATGCCGAATAACCAGAGACCAAACCTATACCTGTATCACTTCAGAACGTTCCGCATGCGACAAGTGTGAAATATCTAAATTATGTCATTAACGATTATACATAACAAAGCATTTGTAAATTAGGATTAAAATACAATTATTAGGTCTGTTAGGTCTAAGAGAATTAGAAGATCACCTCATACCATTATAAATCCAAGACAGTTATTATAAATAGAAGATTACCTCAAAGTCTCTAAATACAAAAGATTTAATCCAAAAATTTTGAACTGATGTCAAATCAAAACTAACTTAAGTGTGAGACTGTGAATTTACAAATTTCAATCTGCGTACTCCGTGGCCTGCATAGGCTTGACAACGAATCCAAAAAATTATGAGACCGAGAGATTGAAGAACGGAGAATGAAGGTAAGGATTTTGTACTTTTGTAAGAAGATTTTATATAACAAAATTACTAATAATGGCTTAGCTTATGAAAAAAGGAATAGAACCTAATTACATATGTAGAAAACAATGTAATAATGTGATACGACAGTAATAATTTGTGGCACCGTAGGTTTGTGTGTATACTGTTATTGTTATGCAAGAGTGTGTCCCAATAATTGGAAGCAAAGGCACATTGGTGAAAGCAATTGGGTCCATGAGAGTGAGTAGTCGAGAATACGTGGTAGTCTTCTCATTCACCACGCACACTCAGTACAGCTAGCTCACTTTCAATAAAACAAAACAAAACAAGACAAAAGAAACAGCCACCGTTGTCATCCAATTATTTAGTTCACCGCAAATTAAAAGAGAATTTGAGTGGACCCCTCCACACACCTTTCAACGGCATCCAGCCACCCTCTTTTCTTCATATCAGTATCATGCATTCTATCGCAATTCAATCTCATATTCTCACATGTCCTTTTCCCTCTCTCTATAAATATATATTGCACCACCTTATCAATTACTCAACTTATGTGTGCATGCATCTCTCCAATTCAAACATTTCATACCAAGTATTCTGCTTACTTGCTTCCTCACACCAATTATGAGAACACCAACCTTCCTAAGGAGACTCCCCATACGCCACCTTCAGCCAAAAGCACCAACTAAGGTGGCGCCTTTGCCGCAAAAAACCCGCTTTGACCGGGAACTTGCGGCGGAGCTCGACACCCTCCGGTCACAAGACGAATTTGGGCTGCCCCAGTTGCTTGATGCTGCTATCACCACACAGAAAATAGCCTCAGATTCTCTTGTGAACATTTGTTACAAAGACTGTGCTGATCGTGGTGCTGTTGATAAGTACCTAGAAGACAATGTTGAGATTCTTGATGCATGCAATTATTTTATGGACAAAATGGAACACATCGATAAGTACGTGGACTCATTGAGGGTGGTTTTGCATTTGGCTGATAAGGGTGGTGCTGGAAAGCCTACAACTCGTGCTTTGGAACTTTTGGAGTCCTGCCAAAGCATGGAAAAGAGGTGCAAAGCTATGGAGAACCACGGTGACTCTTGTTTGAAGAAGATGTTGCAGCAAAAGCTGTGTCATGAAACCGAACTGAGTGAGGTTATGTGTGGGTCTAAAGCCATGGCCTTGATGTCCTGCAGGTTTCTTGAGGTTGGTCTATCGTTTGATCCAAAACGTGGACTGCCCCTGATGAAGATGTCTGAGGCTACGAGTTCTTGGTTGAGGATGTTGCAGGAGTTGGCAAAACAAGCAGAAGGGAGTGCTGAGAAGAAGAAGGTGCAGAGAAGCAGATGTTGGTCATCTTTGTTGATGCAGACAGAGGCTGCAGCTAGAGAATTGAAGGAGCAGATGAAGGGTAAAAAGGAAAAAGAGATGAAGTATGCTGTTGAGAGACTAAAGATAAGCTGCAGGGAACTGGAGAATGGGGTTGAAATTATTGAGGAAAGAGTGAAGAGTTTGTACAAAAGTTTGATTGATGTTAGGATGACTTTGTTGGGGATTCTTTCCCACCCTACACACACTCTCTAGATCCAATTAGAATGCTAGGAAAACTCACTTTTTGAATCATCCCACTTTGCTGCAGACAGTTACTTATGTATAGATTTTTTTATCTAGTATATATACAATCTAATTAATATCAATTTTCATAATTTATAAATTTTATTTTTTTTATATTCAAAGTAATTAGTAATTAGTAATTCAATTTTAGTCTACATTTCATATTAACTAGAAATAAAGTTGGATAATGTATAAAAAAGAAAAATTATTTAATGATGTTAATTTCTTCGGAACTTTGGTTCAGGTTTTTTGAATCTTTCTAATGTATCTTCTCAAAATACGGTTAAAAATTTATGTTTTTATTTTTACGTTATGAGATTATGTCCTCTCTTACCTATTATTGTATTATTTGTATTAGATGATGTTGAATAATGATGTCAACTACTTAGAATAACTTTGATAGGTTATAGCAAATCATAAGTAAACAACTTAAGTTTGACTTCAACTAGTAAAATAAGTTAGCTTTCATTATGAAATTTTGGTTTTTTTATTTTCTCTAAAATTAAATATCACCATTTTTATGAATTTATTGTATGACGCTAGTTATTAACTACTTATATGTTAAATAAAATGTTCAATACCTATTCTAAAACACAGAAGGTTGTAGCATACTGTTATATAACATATAACACGCGGTTCAAAAGTCTCTTAAATAAATATGTAACAATTTATTTGTAGTAATTTATTAAAGGATGAAAATTATAAATAACTTTTTTAATTGAAATTCGAATATTTTACAATGGCTAAAACCAATAATTTTAAATTTTATAGAGATGAAAAATAAAGAAAATATTATATAGGAACTAAAATTATAAAGCTTTGATTTTGGAATAATTGAAAATATATTTAATCTTATAAGAATTATAATGTAAATTACCGAAACAGTAAAATGGTATGAAGTGTGGTTCATAAGTTTAAGAACTACCAAATCTTACTAAAAATGTTATATTACTATAATACTTGATTGAATTGACCCATGTTAGAGGTGTAAGTTATGAAAACAAGTTACTTTAAAAGGAAATGAATAGGAACAGATTATATATAGTAAAAGAATTCATAAATTTATGGTTTTAAATTTGATTAAACGTGGGGTTAAGTTAATTGGGTGTTCCTTGTTTAGTTCATTGCATCCAAATCCTTCTAGTGTTTTGCAGTTTCCAAAAGTAAACCTTCTGTACTTGATTAAAAGGAAGATATAGGAAAAATAGAGATAAAAAGTAAGGGGGAAAACACATAAAAGGAGGGACAGAAACTCCCTTTTGTATATTGAAGTGACAACCATTTATTCTTCTCTTTCACTGTAGGTTTCAGGTGTTTGGGTAATTTTAATTTTGGTAAACGAGGGACAGAAAGTTCTACTAAGCAACTATTATTTTCTACAACAGAAAAGGAGACGCCAAAATATGTTCCTAGACTTGACAGATTCGATGAACTTGTGGTAAAGAGCACTATATATATACAGATAGGAGCAGCTGTAAAAAAAAAGAAAGTTGGGAGGAAGCGTTCTTATTGTCTCAGCAACACAGAAACAATATCCATCTAAAATTAAAAAAATTATTAAAAGTGAAGCAGGTTAATTTGTGGTTGTGTGTTGGCTGGAGAGAGAAAGAAAGTTAATTATTCGTTCCCTTTGAGAAAGAAAGAAGGAATGAGAGAAGATAGAAAAGATGGTTCTTTTGGGAAAGTTTTCACTTGGGAAGCATATATCCCCTGAGACTGAGGAAGACATTGAAATGCAATATAGCATGGATGCTCAAGAGTGGAGCATACGCTGGAATCAGGTTCACTCACTGCTATCAACACAACACAACTAAGTGCAGAACAGATTCCTTAAAATTTATGTCAAAATCAATTATATAATTAATTGTTTTATGTCTACAAACAGAGCTAACTAGTTAGCCACTAGGGTGTGTTGAGCCAAATGAGATAATACAAAAAGCAAAAAGGTATTGGGTGGCCCATGCAGGTCTCGAACCTGCGACCTTCGCGTTATTAGCACGACGCTCTAACCAGCTGAGCTAATAGGCCACAAGTTAATTGGATGCTAGATTATTTTAAAACTTTAAAGATTTGACTTTATGGGTTAAATAAATATTTAATACTTTAAATATTAGTACATCTCAGTATTTCCAAAAATTATTCAATAAATTTTATATTTAATATTTATTGAATATATTATTCCAATATAGATAATGAATTATTATTCTTAAGTTAACGACGACATTTAATTATTTTATTAATATATATTCAAGCATATCATTTTATGACACTATCAAAATTAACTGTAAATAGTATTAATTCAAAAGTAACATAATGCCTATTAAAAACAAAGTATTATAGTTAATAAGTACTAAGTATTAAAACATTAAATAATGTTGAAATATCATTCTCAACACAAATCAATTTTAAAAGTAATTAAGAAATTATTTCACCCCTCATACTAATTATTAGCATGATATTCTAACAAACGAAAATTATTTATACAAAATAAAATATTTTAATAATATATCAAATTTGAAGAAATTTGAAGATTTTTTAGTGTAGTTTGTAAAACGAATTTGTATTTTGACTGAAACTATAATTCTTGCAACATGTTATGATCAATCTGAATGTTCTTGCAAAGAATTTTACCACTAAGGTCAACATATAATCTCATGGTAATGGTTGCTGGAGCGTTTGTTGCAGGGAGATAAACAGCCTAATGAAAAATAATTTTTTTAAGTATATTTTAATATTTTTTAGATTTAAAATATTATATCGGTACTAAAATTGTTGTCACTATAGAATAGACACAATAAGAAATAGGTTAATTAATTCACCATTTCATAATAAAAGAAAAATATTAAATAAGAGCAAAACAAAAAGACAGTTTTGGTATAACTATTTAATTATGAAGACGGAATAAAGCACTGTCTTCTTCCTTCGGTGTCCTCTTCCTGTTAGGGTTTTCCAAGTTGCAGTGATTTCACGCATTGTACGAACTTTGATTAATGCGTTTTCAGTGATCAAGTCTCTAAGAAGATCGCAATTCCCCCAAAGCTTCTCTACTCTAACTCGCGGAATCCGCACTTCGACACGGTACTATGTTTCGTTCCCTTTCCTTAATCGCATTGCAAACCTACCCCTAAATTAAAAATGCTCTCTTTTCATTCTGGGTCTGTTGAACTTCGTGTGCTTAGTGAGAATTAGCTTTAGGGTTCCTTGTTTTCTGTAGTTTTGAATTTTCGGTGTTATGGTTTCTCCCATTGTTGGTGAATTATACTGTGCAGTGGGAATTAGCTAGGATAGGCATGACCGTAATTTTGATTGGTGTTGTGATTATTTTACTTTTTACAGTGGAAATGGCTTATGTGGATGAGGATGGCTCTTCTGGCTCTGGAGAAGACGTGCATATGTTGGATGGACACAAGCGTCACCAGGTTGTTGTGCCGTCTGGTTCCGGTGGCCGAAAGCGAAGCCGTAAGGCTAACGGCGATGCCATTGTGGAGGCCATGCTGGAGATTGCTGCTGCTTCAAAGATGAGGGCCAATGCAATTTTGAAGAATGAGGACAGGTTCTCCATAAGCAAGTGCATTAAGGTGTTGGATGAGTTGCAAGGGGTTGATGAACAGCTCTACTTTCTTGCTTTGGATCTGTTTGAGAACAACTCGAGTGCCCGTGAGATTTTCATCTCACTCAAGGGAGAGAAGAGGTTGCCATGGTTGCAGTGCAAGTTGAGTGCCCCCCCATAGTTGAAACTGTTTGTGAAAATGATTGGATTATTTTGTACAGTGAAGCAGGTTGAAGAGGCAGATGTATATAGCTTGAAATTTTGAATGCTAATTCCCCAATCCCATATTTTTAAGTTTATTGTTGGGATTGATGTGTTATTCATAATGGGAAATTTGAAATGCTTTCTAAAAGTATGAAGCAGATACATGAGAATGACATACAATTTTTGCAACATTCGTACTCTTTATCTTTGTAGGTACACACCAGAAAGATGGAACTCATTCTTGTACCAGCTACTGCTGGCTTCTATTACTGTAGCTTGCACATTTGAGTTGCAGTTTATGCACTTACTTATCTTGTTTGGCAATGTTCTGCATCACACGTATGATTACTGACCAAGTTCGGAATTTTCCCTGAATACCTATATGTTTTTTGGACTTAACAATTGGATTGGAATTTTTTTTCTGTCAAGAAAGCGTTACCTTGTTAATAAAGGCAACCAACTATTATAATTTCAATACCAGGCTTGCAGCAATATGAATAGAAAAGCCGTTTATTAATAAATTCCAAGGAACGATTCAATCACAGGCTCTATTATATGAGAAATGCAACTCAGCTGATCATTGGACCTGCTATCATTCAGTCTGCTGCCATTCGAAGGTTTATAAGGAAATAGGCACGGCTGCGTATGTTTTTTCGTGTAATTTTATTCAGGGTATGTTTAACAGTGTTTTTGTACTAACTTCAATAACATATAGCAATTCAAAATGAGAATTTTGTACTATTGAAGAACAAGAGTATTGAAACCATTTCTTATCTATGGGTTGTAAAAAAGCAACTGATTTTCACTCACAAATGGGAGATAATCTTTCATGTAAGAATAAATAATATAATAATATTTTTATAGCACTAGAATGATGGTTGTTTTTCGTGTATGTTGCTCTTCATACAGTGGAAGGACCATTTTTTTATTCAAGTTGTTTCTATAGATTCAAGATGTTTCTATCACTGCTCTTCGTACAGGAAAGGTTATGTTTTTAACATTAAAATTTTACATACAACACAATATATACGTCGCTGTTGAAGAGTATGTTCGGACATAAACAGTTCTATAAGAACAGAATTTCAAGTTAAAATTAGTTTAAGAATTAAAAAACAAATTTTAAAAAAATCAATAAGAAATAATTTTTGCAAACTAGTTCATCCATATATAAGAAATCGTTTTTTTTCTCTCTCTACCTTAAGTGTCTGTGGAGAAGATTTTCTAAATATATGCCAAATGTCATTGTATAAATAGTGCATTTTAATGTTCTTTCTTTTACACAACAGCCGTATTTCTTTTTTTACTTAAATAGATTGAAATCAATATAATCATAGCTTTTTTCTTCAGTTAGATGCTAATATTTCAACATCCAAATGATTAAAGTTTTGAAAATTCTTGATGACTTTAAATCTTCCACGTTATTTAAAATGACATTTTCTAGTTCATCCATAGGTTTCTTCCTACCAAATTTGACAAATGCATAAACCATTTGTTACATATGTAATTGAGTTCAATAAAAAAAGCTTTAGTAATTTTTTATTAGAAAACAAGTGATTAAATTACATTTAAGATTATGTAGGTTTCTAGAAAAAGTTAGATATTACAAAAGTATAATATACTTAGACATGTTAATTTGATTCATTGTTCATATATAAATTATAACATACTTTTAAAATAAGTTACTTTTTAATTATATACTCAATAAAAACCATAGTCTTCAAATCTCTTACATAAAGTGAATTAGGGTAAGAAATATGTATTTGAAAGTCAAGTAAGGAATAATTTCAAGATAACATTGACATGAATGAGGTTTTAATGTTATATAAATTCATGTCAACTTCCATCATTATATATTTAACATTGTTGATGAATATTATGGATATCATATTGTGACTACATTATTGAATATAAACGAAGAGTCATGGTCAATCACATGAACTTACTTAAAGATATTGAACAATAATTGATAAATGTGTCATATTATTTAGAGGTTATATACAAATAGTTAGATAAGCTAAGAAAATCATCTTTTATTGACTACTTATCATTAATAAGTGTATGAATATAATGTTTTTTCATGCACATTTTACTTATAAATTTGTTGTAACATGTAATATATTTCTAGCCAATTGCTGATAAGTAAATGACTATACCTCACATGAAATATTTATTATTTATTACATGTAGATATAATTTCATCTCATATACTCTAAGTATGATTACTTTTCACTAAGAAGTAAACCTCCTTCATATTCACAATGTATCCTTTGTGTTGGACACATTAATGAGACTTGTTTTGTTTTGGTAATGCTTAGTGTTTGAAGACTACAAAACTAAATGCATTAATTGTTCACTATAAAAATATTGCATTTATTTTAAGTCTTCTTAATTTTTGGAAAATGCTTCTAAAGAAATCTCAATAAACTTTGTAATAGTTGTTCTTACAACGGAAGTGTGTCAATTGCACTTCCATATAGGGTCGTCTAGTTTTATTTTCACTTGCATTACTTTGTTTTTGATATTTTAAACTGCTTCATTTTTTTACTTGCTTATTGGTTTGTAAGTCCCCATGGCATACCCCAGCATTATTCTTCTACAAAACTCTGCATAAATGAAAGAAAATTTTGGAAAAAGGAAATATGATTATTATACAGACATTTATTGTACTTAAAAAGATGACATATAATTTCTCCATAAAGTAAAAATATTTGTTTGGAAAAAAATCCAATTTTTTTTATAAAAATAAAATAAAATTAATTTCTCCAATAGATTAAAATTAACTTATACAACTTAAAAATAAAAATTTAATGAATACAAAAAATTTATACAAACTAACTTACAAACAAGCTCATTTACACGGGTAAAAAACTCAGTATTCTTTATAAACTAATTTTAACTAATTAATCAATTGTGTACATTTTTTCTTTGTTTTTCTTTTCTAAAAATGTTCATAAAAAATAGTCCAACCCGTTAGTCAACTCAGACCAATATTTTTCTTTAAAAGTAAACTATAACAGAATACAATGCAATACAATGTATAAGCCGGATTTATCGAGTGACACAATTGAAGCTTTTTAAGACAGCACGAGCAACAGTTGAAGCAAGTAGGAATGAATTTAGAGAAATATTACAGCGTAAATATTTGTTTATTGAAGAACAATCGCCATGCCTCAAACTACATCTTGAGTTAGATGGCACAATGTCTTTCGAAATAAGTATATATCATCCCACTATCGGGCCTAAAATACATAAAAAGGGGTTTACAAACTCACCTATCCCCCACCTCCCAAAACTGTGACAAATTAATTCATTGACAAGAAATGCACCCGTGCCAAGGCATATTCCTTTCCAGCAATCCAGACACCAGTCTGCGACCATTGTACATCTTCCCAGTCCAAACTTTCCTCCAGTACCTGGACAGCAAGTCCAGAATTTCAATTATGATACAATTGAAAAGTTTAAATATACATTCTGAATGTACTTTGAGTAGCATGGCAATTGTAATTAGGGTGATTTTGCAAAGAAATTGAAGAAAGCCAAACAAGGACCAAGAGAGAAAAGACTAGTGGAGATCACCATGTGAACTTGACTATATATAGTGCTTAGAAATTTTCAAAACGTATCAAGTTAACAATAGGCCAACATAAAAAGGCTTTCTGTTTTATAAAGAAACTGAAACAAGAGAGCAGGTATGCAACTTGCACGCTGACTTTGAAAACAGACGACTAATGACTGGAGAACTTAACACCCCAAAGTCAAACCCCAATGGCTGGAGGCTACTGAATCTATCTCATTTGAGGAAACCCTATCTCCTTCCAGGGTTTAACAACAAACAATAATGTATAAAATCAATGGAACTCACAAAGGAAAGAAGGGGAAAAATTCTGAAGACATTATTCAACATGCCAGTTGAAATAAATGTAAAGTGATTCAAAAATACCTCAATATGTTCAAGAGGCAGAGGGATGCCAATTGTACGCATCACTTTCTGTGGCAGAGGCTTCTTACAACGAGACCAACGGAATGCGTCAATCAAGACATTCTCACAATCATTCTTTTCACCATTTGCAGAATGTGCATGGTGATTTTGAGACTTAGGGTCATGCATCTGAGTTGCTGGTGTAGCCTTGACCATCTTCTCTCCAGTAAAACAAAGTTCGTATCTACAAATAAATGAATCGTTATGAGAAGAACACCAATAGGAATTTCTTCAAGAACTCAGACTTTTCTGGAAGACCTTTAAAACGGAATAATACTTTTCAAGATCACATCGTGGATTCTTCAAAATTTCACAATTTAAAAGGCAGTACGGATCATATAAAAAATACCTGGACAAATGTGTCTCCAAATACATTACTTCTCCCTTCTTCAAACGAGCAGATGTGTAGAGGGGCCTTTTTAAACCCTTGTCAGCAACAATGCTTATACTATATTTGACCCTGACATTAACAGAATTATAAATTATAATCACGAGTATAGATAGTAGGTTTATATAGTAATCACAGTAAGCTGAAAAATAAGTATTGGATGTCAGGTTCTAATTTAGCAAAAGAAATATTGCAAGATATTCCACAATGCATTGCCTAAGGCTAAGATATTTTCAAATTTTACAAAAAAATAATTGGTTTCTATTATTTCTATACAAAGACATCAGAAAATCATATTAAACATTTTGCAAACAAAAACTTAATAAAAAAAATTTCACAATGATTCTTGAACATATATTCTACGCGTTTGGACTTTTATTGTCAAAAAATATTTTTACTTTAAAGTTCTTATATTTAATATAACATAGTTAATAAATGAAACAATTTTGATGGTTTGTTGAAAATGTGAGATAAAATAGGTCAAGAGATAAGATTTCAAAGGACAATATAAAAAAAGTTGCAAAAAAAAAACTCAATAGCTTTTATCTGGGTCCCAATAGAATTCTTATAAATGAAGATCTAAGGAGAGGTGTTACATAACTTCTGGTGGGCAAAAAAATCCTAAATTGTTAGAGTGACGGTTGAAAAACATCTCTTCAAGCATTCATCCCGAACGAATCAACTTTCAATCGTCAGAAATTACTCACAAGCGAGAACATGAGTAACTAGTTTCCATTTTTGTTAGAATTAGATGTAACGAGATCAAAACTCATGTAAACATTTGATTTTGAATTCATCAAAGGTTTATTTCAATTATATTGTTTTCCTCTATATTTGGTGTTTAAATGGGACTTAATTGACCTTGAAAAATGCTTTCAAATCTAGGATATTGGGAAGAACACCTAACTGAAATTAATGCTAAGAATAAATTGATTTTCATTGTGCATCTTTAAAAACTCTAGTTTTATTATGTTGATTGATTGATTATAATCTCTTGCAAATTATAATAAATCAATTTATGTTCACTTAAGGAAATAATATTTGAATAATTTCATGAGTTGATAATATGATTGAGATTTACCAAGATAAGTTTTTAAGTAATTTACATTAGGGGTAGTTATGTGAAATTCAACCATAGCATCTTCGTATTATAGTTTATCACATCACATTCTAATATATTTTCCAGTCAATTGTTCAAGAACATTCTCAGTTCAGAGTTTTATTTCTTTATCTTTCTTATTACTTATCTTTTTATCTTCTAGTATTAATTTCAATTTTAAATAAAACAAAATATTTAATTTTTCAGAAACTAATAAATAAACATTTTATAACTTGAGTACTGTGCTAATCCCTTGACATTTGAAACTTGAAATTAAAAATTTATTTTACTACTTGTGGACTTAGGATCATTTGCCAAAATCCTTAACACGTACCAAGGTTCATTGCAGAGATTGTACTGTATTGTGACTTCTCGAACAAATCTTTGTTGCCGCAATGCATTCTGAAAAATAATAGACACCACGGTAATAGCTGCTTTTCTATATATAGCAACCCATTGAAAGGTAACTCCTGGAAGATGCAAAAGAAAACGGATCCACTACAAAAACAAAAGGCAGTTTGCACTATCTGATCTCGCCTATTACCCACCTTTGTGGAGGAAAAAAATATCAATTTTAGAAAGCAGAGCAATGCACAATTACTAAAGCCAGAAATAGAATTTAATCAATTTAATTACTGAACAGCCCACAAATACAACAGTAATTAAAACACCAACACCTTAACTCAAAAGAGGGGATGTGGGGGTAGAAAAAGAAATTAATAAAACACAAATGTTAAAAAAATGCATGAGTCAGAAAGTTCATATATGGCCACAGCAGAAACAAAATATTAATCAAACAAAAAAATTAAAATCAAATTAGCTAACATAAATAAAGTAGGCATGGATCATAATCTAAAATTATAATTCTTGATTAATTGTGGTAAGTTTTTTATTATAAGATGACGGACAAACCGAAGCTGCAGCCCTGGTAGTCATTGTCCTCTCAATAGTCACTGGAGCAAGGGTGGGTTCAATAGCTGATGTATGTGTAAGGCAAGGTTCAAGATCAATAGTTCCACCTCCTTTCTGAAGAGCAACAAAATGAGCAGTTAAATAGAGTTTTAATATTGATAGATACCAGGTTCAACCAATAAAAAATATTTAGATATTTCCATTTTGCACAATGATGCAGATGTTAATAGTAGATGTACAGACCCATTTTAAGGTCAAGAACTTCTTCCACCAAAACAATGTCCTCATTAGGAAGTTTAACGTGTTATAAAACCAGAACTGAAGCATTCAAACAAAACTCTGATTCGCTAGAAACAGAAGAGAACAAATTTATTAAACGGACATTATATTTGCTATGGAAAATAATGAAGTAGATTACATGACAACATTTAGAACATATAAAACCACTACGACTCATATAACTGCATGAACTGAAAATTGCAAAGGGCAAAAGGAGACTTTGCAGGGGTTCTGATACTACCTTCACGATGCAACACCGCTCAACTCTATAACTACAGCCAATCGCTGCACCCCAAGCTCGGGAACGTACATTGTTTCTCAGTGTAGAAATATAGCCTGATATTGCATACATAATTACCATCATTAGATTATTCAAAAAGAAAACAGTATCTATAGCCACAAAAACAGAAAGGAAACCATAAAACTGACACTTGGCTATATTGCCAGCCACAAGAAGATAAACAATTATATAAAATTCCAACAAAATAATTGTGCACATGCAATTAAATAAGTTTCAAGAAGGGTGCTTACTTAGTGGGCATGACTGTGAGATAAAAGTAGATTTCAGTCCACAAGAATCAAGTCCTAACCCAAAAAAATTCCCAGAGCCATTACACTTTTTGAGTCTGACAATAAGCAGTTCTAAAGGGTACATCTGAGCAAAATATGAGGGGACGTAGGAGACAATCCAGCTTGATTGTTCTAGAATGTAGATCCATATTTAATTATTTGAAAAGAATAACTCGATCATAAACCTTTTCAAACAGTTTAATAACAAATTAAGTTCAACCAGGAGATTTTAAAATACTCATAATGTGAGAAAAACTTGTCAAGAAGCAACCTAGAACCTAGATCTAAATATCTTTTCTGAAAAGGCATTTTGACATAACAAAAAGGTTTTGAGAAAAAGTAAAGACAAGCTGTAAGGACATACAATCTTGAGGAGGTAGCACACGAACAGTCACACGCAATTCTTGTATGGCCATAGGAGGTGGAGACGCTGTTGGGCGACAGTAACCTGTATGCATTAGAACTGTGCAGGTGCAAAAAAATTGCGATATACATACTGTTGTCAGACAAGATCAGTTCTAAGAAAATGGTAATGCATCTGCTTTTTAAAAACACATACCAGCAACAAGATCTGAATCGTATGTGTACACATCAGTCCCCCAAAGCTGGCCACCTCTGACCTGAATGTAATAATGTAATTCTCAAGACATGGATTGCATCTATTGAAAATAAATAGTATCCTGATTTAGATTTTATATTATACAGAACAAAAAGCAAAGACGCAAAAGAAAAACTCAATTCATCAAAACATTAACATCAAACAAAATGTTCCCAGATCCACAAAAAGCAGATGGAAAAGAAAAAGGGAATACAAGTAGGAAGAAAAAAAACACCCCACTTCCACAGTCTTTAGTTTAATGCTCTAGGCATGGGCTTTTCTTACATGTCTAAGAGTACAAATCAGTCATCTATATTTTTTTATTTTATCAAAATGGCTAATTATATATGTCTCTATTTCAAAAATATCCACAAGGATTAAAAAACTATCAAATATCTCAATCAATGCTTCCAACTCCATTGATGTTCCCCAATGTTCTCTCATACCACAGTTGAGATATGAAAAGACAAAACTTAAAGGGAAACCCAATGCACGAGGTTCCAACCTTGTGAGGTTTAGAAAGAGTAGATGGATGTAGCCTTATTCCCACAAGCAGAGAGGTTGACAGGGTCTGAACCCACAAGATCAAGGACAGCAACCTTACCACTGGGCAAAGGCTTTTGCCCTCATATAAAAAGACAAGGATCAAGTTCAAGAAAAGGTATTCAATGCCGTCTTGGTTTTCTAAATAAACAGATAAAATGACATTTTTCAACAAGATATATTTTGAAACAAATAGACTATTAAGAATATTTTCCTTCATCAATTTGAAATTATGGCCAAAATACTTCTTATTCGGCACAGAAATCTTTCTGCCAATCAGCTTTAAGGATTAAGCCTAGCCCATTTCTCATATGGTATTAGAGCCTATCTAGTCATATATGAGTTTGGCCACCTATAAACATACACACTCTATATATAAGTCAGTACTTGGTAGATGGGCGTTGTTAAGATGTCCAACATTGATTACTAACATGACCAAAATATATTTTTATAAGGGTTAGGCAAACCTAACCCCTTAAGCTAGGGTTTGGGATCAAGTTAAGCCTAGTCCATTTTTAATAGAGAAACATTCTAAAGATATTGTTAAATAAAAAAAAAATCATTCATTCACTCTACAAGCATATTTTCAAAATATAATCTTCATTACAAACTATAATGCATATAGTAGTTTTCAATGATGCTACCAGAAGTCCCGGTCTCAGATGTCAATATTAAAAGCTTAAAAAAAATGAAAGTTGTTTGCTCATCAGCCCCATGGACAAACTCCATAATGGAATTTCAACTAGGCTTGGCTCACTAGTCATTCACGGATGGTCAGACTGGACCTCAGAAGAAGTCCTGTTTTTTTGGGCCAAACCAGCCACACTAATCCAGTTTTCAATAATGAATGACTAGTTTCTTTCTCCAAAAGGAAGGTTAAAGGCTTAAAGTAGTATGGTTGAAAAATCAGGTATCCTGGTCATTATCAATCTTTCAACTGCTCAATGTAATAAAAACATGCTATTGGATAGAAGTATAGGAAGGCTTACATATTGAAAACAATTCAAGATCAATAGAAAAGTTCAGGCCTGCAGTTGTTTGGTTGTAAAAATACTCTAGCAAGCAAAAGCAAGGGTTTTAACTCAATCTTTCAAGGACATCTATAAGTTAGGGCATCGTCACTTGACCAAAAATCAATCACAGTCTCACATACAGACAGGTGTTACTATGGAAGAAGCAGAAGATTTGAATAAATCAAGAGGTACCAGATAATTGGCAGAATATGGATATTGATGTCTCAGAGCATCCTGGATGAATAGACAAACAACATTTTAAAAATTTCCAACTCTAAAGGTTAACAGAGGCTAGATTAGATCATGAAAGAATTAGAAACAATGTTATTTAAGAAAATTGACAGCTAAATTTGCAAAAAAACACAATTAATAGTATTGTTCAACCTTAGAGTACTTGGAGGATTCAGAATCCCAATTTTAAAACTAAATTTAAATTTAAGGCTTCTAAACACCAATGTAATGGCACAAATAGTTATATAGACAAGGGGGGGGATTTATCACAGTTATGCTGAAGTATTACAATATCTTTGGCTTAACAATTTTCAAACAGTACAACATATATCATCCAATTTAAAAGGGGGAGATAACTCACAACTTTATCAAATAAATTGAACCACTTAATAAGCAATTACTTAACAGATATACAATATAATAATGATGTCCAATACCATAGCAAACTCATTTATATTGTTTCTGTCACAAAGTATATAGACACTAGAAAATAGTTTCTATGTAATCTTTACTTTCTTCAGGAACAAATGGCGACATCCTTTCAAAAACTCAAAACTAAAATAAATCTCAAAAGTTTGAGTGTTCAAAAATAGAGAATAGGACCTTTGAATATTGAAGTGAAACCATATGAAAGAGCAGAGATTATCATTTACAACTTTTCAACAAGCCAGCTCTGTATAAAGGGCATCCAATAGTTTCCAGAAAATTGTGGAAAATGGCTAACTATATTCCAAGTCACAGTTAGAGGAATCCATATGGTAGTAGCAAAAGGGTTGAATGAAGAAAAGTTAAAACCAGTATTTTAGTATTTCAACAAATTTATGTTAATGGAAAGAAGGAATCAACAAGAAGTAAAGAACTTTAAAAAAAAAATGGACAGTAAACATTATATTTATTGCATCAACAAGCATAAGATAAAGACAAGGGAAAACAAAAGAAAATATGAGGAACATGCAAACAAAAATTTGGAGAATAAAAAGATCGTAAAATATTTAAGGAGCATGATTGTCAGCCACTATGGATCATAGTCCTCAAACCTTTCTGACTTGTCTTTGACATTACAAGTATACAGACATCAGATATGAAATAAATAAATCAAGAGAAAACAAAAAACAACAAAGATTTAAAATTAATTTTGCAGCAAATAAGCAGGAACAATAATACTCGGTGTAACAAAAAAAGCCACCACCACCACAGTCTCTACCCCCCTCCCCTTACAAAAAAATGAAGACACACATTCTTCAATTCTATAAAATGAACAACAACAAAAAGCTTACTTGGCGGTTTGTAGCCGTGACATGCTCAGATGGTATCCGAATTTCCAGAGTGGGACCATTATTAGAGCTTTCACCATTTTTTTCTATTTGAGATTGAGATGATTCATATTCCTTCCACAATTTTATCAGCTCTTGCATGCTTTCACCAACTTTGTAAACAACAGAAGAAACTTCTATTTTACCTGAAATACCAGAAATTATATATAGTGGACATGCAAAGGAAAGTAGAAGAAACATCAAGCTCTAACTTTCTCCATTCCATCAACATGTAGTATCATGTACCAACAATAGACTAGTAACTGATAACAACATCACATCAAACAACAGATTAAGAAATAAGAGTAAACGAAATTCAAAAATATGGAAGGAAGAGAATAAATCATAAAATATAAAAGCAAAGGGTTAATAATAGCAATCTGCTAAAACCTGAATTATTTCATGAAGGTACAAATTCAGTAGTCTTACATTAAATCAACCCATGAAACAAAATGACACCATACCTTGAGACCTGCAAAAAATATAGCTAGATATAATCACTAAAGTGAAAATATATTATGAAGGACCTTAACTAAAAACACCATAGAAATAGGATTCAATCAATTTAGACAAAGAAATTTCTAACAAATAGAATTATGAATATTCAACTTTTATAGCTGAAACAAATGGTTTAAATTTAAATTAAAACAAACAAAAACTTCATAAGATAATGAAAAGATACAACATGCTGGATCCTCAAATTTGCAAGCAATTAAAAAACCAAGAAAGGTAGAGGAAGAAAGTACCCATCATTGTCTTGGGCACAAGATCTGAATCGAGGCTCCCGGTTAGGCACCTGAGGGCTCCCTCTAGATCGTTGTATTCTCTTGCGGTGCTGCTGACTACTATAATTATAGACCTCTCTCTCCTTCTCCATCACCCCTTCTCCATCAGCACACCCATCATTTGCTTCCTTGTCAAGACACCTACTACGCTTATCAGACTTGTCTCCTTCTAAATCAGCCTCCCTTTCTTTTCTCTTCTCTCTAGCTTCTCTGTCTACATTTTTCCAGCTATCAACATCTTTTTGTTTCTTCTGCTCTGGTAACAGAATTCCATGTTCAGGAAGTTTGGCCAATCCATCAACAGGTTCCTTCTCGTTATTTGAAATCTCTTTCTCCATTCCATTCAACAATTCCCTCTTCATTTGATCTTTTTCCCTCTCTCTTAAATTTTCTTTCTCTTTTGAAAGATCTTTTTTCTCCTTCTCTAACCTTTCTACATCTCTATCTTCCTTAGCAGGTTCTTTGCAGTCACCAATACTACTGCTAACTTGTGTACTGTTTCTACGATCACTTCTTTCTTTTTCCCTATCTCCCCAGTCCCGATGCTTCACTTCCTTCCTCTTTCTGTCTTTCTCTTTAGTTCTATCATCACCTTTAGGATCAACTTTGTTCTCTGCAACAGCTTCATGAGCTTCGACAAAATCCCTTTCTTCTGTTGTTGAACTGTCCTTCCCAACCTCAACTGAACCTTGCGTATTTCCCCGTAAAATTTGCCATGTGTCCAAACTCCCACTAGGAGCATCAGAATATCTTTTTCCTCGATGGTACTCTTTTGAATCTTTCCAATTCAAGTGACTGCTAACCACATTATAACCATCTTTCTCTGTCTTGATGTCACCTTTAAGATCACTATGACTATCTCGATCATGCCTAATATCTTTGTTGTCATCTCCTTTACCTTCTACACGCACATCCTTTTCACTCTTAGCACTTGGAGGATCCCTTCTTGCTTCACCATACAATTCCTTTTTTTCTGTCTTTGTATCACGATTCTCTAACCGGATGTCTCTAATATCCTTGGCATCCCTTGATTCTGTCCTGTTCTCCGGACCAATAGGATGATCTGCATGAGAGTCACTTAAAGATGAAGATATCTGATACACAGGATGAAGTGGAGATCGTCTATCTGCATCGCGAAACTCAGTTCGGGGTGCTTTTGCCACCCGTGAATCCTGATTTATATCATAAGGCATGTGGTATTCATTTGAAACTGATGATGAAACCAACTTCGAATATGTACCAGAATCTTCATGCGGGTGCTTCGAAGATGGATAAACAGACTCTTCATGAGATCTCTTAGGTGCGCCACTCATAATGAAAAGCCAACACAGTCATAAAACTTAAAACGAGAGAATCTGGCAGCTAAGACAATCCCTGCCTCAGCAACCCGTAGGTTGTACGAAACTCAGTAACTGTACGGCACCAAAAAAAAGTTTAGGAAACCACACAAGGACACACCAATTTTGACAAGCACTCAATGCGTACAACAAACGCATCACCAACACTGAAACACATAATGGCAACATTCAAACCTAACACAAAGCCAAAGTGACGAGGGAGACAGTAATTGATGCATCATCCCGATATATTCAGCACCAAATCAAATTAACAGCGTGTAAAGCAAATAAAAAATTCAATTTGAAAATATGGAATTACTTCTTAGACATCGCAGGTACATACATGCAGTTCAAGTACGATTAGAAACAACGGTATAATAAGCGTACGAACTAAGCAAAAGAAAAAAGTGTAAAATAACAACTAAAAATGTAGCAGTAACAGATCTCAAAAATAATTAAATACAAGTAAAGCATAGGCAAAGAAATAACGAACCTGGAATAACGAGAAGCAGTGTTTCCCCGAAGGAGATGAATGTGAAAGCCAAATGAACGTTATATGCTAAGTAATGAATGCAGATGGAATGACGAAACAGCGCTACTCGTAGTTGTCTCGTTACACGGAACAGACAGAAAGAAACAAGAAAAGAGTAATCGAAGAAAAAATTGTGAAATTTGGAAAATAAACCCTAGAATGGTTTGCTTAATCTTAGGAGGGTGGGGGATGAGAGTGATGTGACCCTCTTTCTTTTTGTTCAGCTACGTTGTGCCTGTCTGGTTTGAGCAGGCTGCGTGAAACGTTCGCAGTCCTTTGAAAAGCATGTAAATTGTGTGTAATTTAATTGCGATGTATCTCTCTTTTTTCATTCTGTAATCGCGGTGTCTCGTATTGTGTGCAATCCACCCAAGAGTTCCGAAACACATGCCGCAGCGCATGCCCATACTTATGTTAATTGTGTGACCAATCTACCCTTTGCTAACATGTCACTTGTTCTTGGAGCTATACATAGAACTCTTGTGTTGTATTTTGTACTTATAACCTCATTTCAATTTTAATTTGGATCTTTATCTTCATCTTTTTATTTCACTTTTGGTTTTTTGTTTTGATCTTGGTAGAAGTATTTGTAATTGTATTTGATGTTCAAATCACTTCTCAATCTAATTGGCAAGTACATGGCAATAATGAAGGATTAATTATCTCCTATCTTAGGATGTTTATCTATTTATATCAATCGTGTTGAGCTCCTACCTGTACGGATAATTAGAGTAGGTCTTAGTTTTCTCTTAAATCATAATTTATAAGTTGTTTTACCATGTTATGTGTTTTAATTACGTGATTAAGCTCTAATTTTGGTTGTCACTTGTTTGAACTTTTAATGCATGTTTAAGCTCGGTGAATTGCAATTTCTTAGGTCATGCGGTTGGCCGATAGGTTTCAATCAACTTAAACCCTTTGGAGCAAAAGGCTTACGTTTCAGCAACGCCACCTTCGCTTAGTGCCATTACTGTAAGTGATAGATGATTGATATTGTAATGGTTTTATGATGTGTGTCATGAAGTTATGTTCTCGAATCCTTGTTCTCGGTAAGGGCATGAGTCTAACTTGAAGAAAATAAGGGGTTTCTGGATATGGAAAAACTAAAAGCTCAATTAAATGAGTTAACTACTTCCCTCCAAGTTGCTTTAGAAGCTAACACTTCAATAGTAAGTAAGAACAAGGAATTGAAGCCCAAGTTGGCTCAAGCGAAAATCGATGGTGACTCTTATGGTGTGTTTGGATTGGGGAGGAGTTTTGAGAAACTGGATATGCTTTGTTTGGATTAGGGAGTGAAAATGAGGGGTGAATTTGACATTATTTGAAGGGAAAGTGTAAAGAAAGTTAGGGTGTTTGGATTAAGGTAAATAAAATGAAAATTTTATGAAATTTATGTAACTAAAATTATATATTTTTTTAATTAATAAAAATGTAAGTTTACAAATTTATCCTTATATTTAAAATTTGTTAAAAAATTAATTTTATTTATTTATTTATAAATTATAATTTTTTAATTAAAATATTATTTAAATATTTATAATTATAAATATTTGATAAAAAATTATTTTTATATTAAATAACATTATTATTTTTATCTTTATTTTTTTTTAATTAATAACTATTATATAAATTTATTTCTTTATCATTAAAAAATATATTTATTATTATTTATATTTATAGTTTATTATATATATAATATAATTAATTATGTTATTTTATAATAATTATTTTTTATAATTTTGATTATAATTTTTTATATTTAAATTGTAATTATACTTTAAATAAAATAATAATAATTTGAGATTAAAATAAAAAAATAAAAAAGTAAATTACAATTAATTAATTAATTAAATATATATCGGTTTCGGCCAAGAAAGTTTAAAATATAAAAAAAAAAAATCGGTTTCTGTGCTTTATTATATTTAATTGTTTTGGTTTTAGAATTTTCTAGGTCAACAGTGTAACTTTGTCTTTTTACTCGAAATCAAATTAGCCTTAGCCTTTGTTTGTATCCGGATGATTACTGTTCACCTGAATTGAAAAGGAAGGAAACATCACGATTGGATGGATCTGGGTGTTTGTGGGTATTAGAGGGAGATGAAAGGCGAAGAAAGTGAAAAAGGGTTATATGTTAGGTTGAGAAGATTTGGTGAGAAAGTATTTGATTTTACCATATTACCCATCACCTACTACCCTATGTGTCATAGCAACCCGTGCCATGCAGTTCTAGATATTCCCTCCACATGAGATTCTCACGCATGAGATTCCATCTGCATAAACACAGATTCGTACAATGTTCGGTGGGTTACTTCAAATGTGGTGGGTGTAAATATGAGAGGATGATAAATATGGGAGAGGAAAGAAGGTGAGTTATTTGTTTTGAGTTGAGAGAGTACCTTAGAAGCAGTCGAAGGTGCGCGATCGTCGGAGGTTCACAAGTGTTAGAGGTGCCAGTTGTCGAAGGCTTGCAAGCGTTGGAGGTGTGCGGTTGTCGGAGGTGCAGGAATTTGGAGACTGAAATATGGAGGAGAAGGAATTTGTAATGTTTACTTATTTGTTTTATTTTCTTTTATTTATGTTCATAGATGTACGTTGTTGTCCTTTGATTTTCTAAGTTATTTGCTTAAACGCATTAATGAGCATATTGAAGAGCATTAATGAGCATTAATAAAATTTTGAATGGATTTTACTTTTATGTGCTAGTTAAAAAAAAAAGCTTATTAATATTTAAATTTTTGCTGTATTTGAAAATACATAGAGTTTATGTATAATATTTTTTTTTTCTAAAAATAAAGTAAAAAAAACTTTATAAATATTATTTTAAATTTTTAAAATAATTATAAGTATATAAAATATTTAAATATTTAATTTTTCTAAAATCAAGTTAAAAAATTTATAAATATTATTTTGAACAGGGTTTAAAATAATTATAATTATACAAAATATTTAAATATTTTAAAATACTACTTTATAGATAGTTTATATATAATATTTAATTTTTTTACAAAACTAAAGAACTTTATAAATATTATTTTAAATTTATAAAATAATTACAAGTATATAGAATATTTAAATATTTTAAAATATTACTTTATAGATAGTCTACATATAATATTTTATTTTTTGAATTTATAAAATAATTATAAGTATACAGAATATTTAAATATTTTAAAATACTACTTTATAGATAGTCTACCTATAATATTTTTTTTTAATATTTTTTTTTCTAGAATCAAGTAAAAAAAACTTTATAAATATTATTTTGAATTTGTAATACAACTATAACTATACCACCTTACAAAGTTTATATATAATATTTTATTTTTAAAAAAAAATAGTAACAAAATTTGAGTACTATTATTTCTCTAAAATATGGTTCTTTAGACCTAATAGTTAAACTTATATGATTGTCGAGGATTTGTGACCATGGATAACGATAATCATTGGTCTATGTATTTCGAAAATATCGAGATGTCTAACACGAATGACATGAATCCCGATGTAGTTGGTGTGATTTCATACTAATTTCACAAATACAAGAGCAAATCAATTTGCGGACACAAGTGTTGCGTGTGTTAGATATGGATTGAATGTGTTGCGTGTGTTAACCGAGACAAATAATATTATACCGGAGTTTATTCCACAAAAAGCGCGTTGTCGGCAAGAATTGATGTCGTACTTGGTCCATACTGAAAGATGTCGTGACATTATTTGTATAAGTCCGGAAGCATTTATTAATTTATGTCAACGAGAGAAACGGGGATGGTTAAAGATGCATTCCGATCTATAGTTGAAGAACAAGTGGCTAAGTTTTTACACATCATTGGTCATAACGTCAAGAATCGAAGTGTTTCGTTCTTCTTTCATCAGTCCGGGGAAATACTGTCTCGTCACTTTCATAATGTTTTGAAAGCAATATTGATGTTGCATGGAGAGTTCTTAATTTAACCAGCTGAACTGAGGTTGAACCTTGTATCTTAAACAAAAATCGATTTTTTTCCATACTTTAAGGTTTGAATATGAGAAACAATAGTTAAATATTTAATTCATGTTGTATGCAATGCAAGTTATTTATAAATGTGAAGTTGCTGTATTAGGATTGTTTGTGTGCCATAGATGTCACACACGTCCGTGTTAAAGTTCCCCAAGCTGATGCTCCTTGTTTTCGTGGAAGAAAAGACTGGCCAACACAAAACGTATTTGCTGCTTGTGATTTTGACATGAAATTCACATATGTTCTTGCCGGGTGGGAAGGAACAACCTCTGATTCCAGGATATTGAAGGATGTGTTTGTACGAGAGGATCCATTGGTCATTCCGGAAGGTTAGTTGAGTGTGTTTTCAAGTGCAATAAATATTCATTTGGTCACATGACTTTAAGTAATAATTGTTAATGGATGATTGTAGGCAAATACTACCTTGGAGATGCGAATTTTATGCTCAAAGCCCAGGTTATAACTCCATATCGCAGAGTTCGATACCATCTAAAAGAGTATTCTTGAAGAGGTCCACAAAATGCCCGTGGGTTGTTTAATCATCGTCATTCCTCACTAAGAAATGTTATCGAAAGAACATTCGGTGTCCTCAAAAAGCGATTTCCAATTATCGCTAGCGGAATAGAGCCTCATTACTTTGTGGACACTATGACCGATATTGTTTTAGCATGTCGTATTCTTCATAACTTTCTTTGTGGGGTGGATAATGATGATTGTTTGTTGGAAGAAGTTGACTGTGAGTTGATGCAAGGAGATATAGATGTGTCACACTCGCAAACTCGTGAGGATGACTACAGGCTCGAGTCACAAATTAGGGATACTATAGAGAATGAAATGTGGACAGGTTATTGTAATAATTAATTTTATGTAACATCTGTGAACTTATATTTATATTGTTGTAAGAACAATTTCATGGTTGAATGTTGACATTCCTCCTTTATTAATATTTACGTATGAAACTATTTATGTTATTGCAAAAGTTTAACATTTTTTATTAGGTTTTATCATGGATCACGGGAAGTGATGCAAACCCACAAAGACCCCAAAAACAAGTCCACAAGAAGATGACCAAGGATGCCAACTATGAAGAGTCATCTCAGTAATCAAAGGAAGACCTCATCAATAGAAGGAATAGACAAGGTCCAAAGCACTTGAAGTTCTTCTTACTAGTCTTCTTAAATATGTAGAAAAATGATGTAAATAAGTTAGACTCACATGAGGGGTCCAAATAGTAAAGAATAAACAAGAGTAGGTCTATATAGTAATATTAGGAGGTGAAGACATAAGAATGGGTCATACCATTAGGGTAGAAAGGAAGACCTAGTTTCTAGAATGTGTGAAGGGTGTGGTTTTGACCTATGGTCAACACCTAAAACCGCACCACACTTGTTATTACCTTTCTATCCTTTAAGCTTGCTTTCCAAGGCTCCTAAATATATAAATAGGGAGGCCTACCTCATGTATTGATATGTTGAATGAAGAGTAAAGTTACTATACACAAATTGTGTTAGAGTTTGTGAGCATTGTCTCTCTAAACCATTAGTCTTATCTTGTGAGTGTTGTGAGCTCTCAAGTGGCGGCATTTACACTTATCTTGGATTCAATTCACCATCCAAGTGGCGTGCTCATTCACAATTCCACCACTCCTAAGTTTCCTTTCACTCGTCTTCTTCCATTCCTGATTTCAATTCCAAAATATGTCTTGTTCTTGTTTGGCTTCTTGAATTCAATTCGGTCATTTATAATTTCTCACCATGTGTTTGCTTAAATTTTGCATCTAATTGTCATTCATCTTCACCTTTAATTGTGTTTTCCTTTTGGCCTTATGGAAATAAACCTTTACATCTACTTAACACTTGTTAAGTTAATGTCCAGTGAGAATTTTCCTTAGGCTTTCACCTATAATTGTTCTAAAATCTAAATCTAAGTAAAGTGTCACTAATCAAATGAACAATCCTAAAATCAACTCACATCATGTGGTATCAAGAGCTATGGTTGTGTTTATCTTTTTGAGTTGATTTGGCACTTTACATTCAAGCAATATACATTCTAGCACCTTTAATTCTTGTCTTTAAATTCAAGTACCTTTACTTTCTTGTCATTATTTTCTTGCTTTTAATTTCCCAGCACCTTAATTTCTTGCAGAATTTTTTTTAAGTCTTTCTTATATTCATAGCATTTTTTGTTTTGAATATATTCTTGTGATGTCTTTTATTGATCTTGCTTTTTACTTTGAGTCATATGCTCATTAGTGTTCTAGGTATCCTTATTTTGATTATTCTTACTTGCTTTTAATTGTGAAGTTTACACATTAATTAGAAACTTGTTTTAGTAGAGGTTGATTTAAAGTTCCAAACATATGATTTCAAGTGTTCAATTATCTTGCATCCACCAATTTTATTTTATTTTTTGAAAATTGAATGTTATTGAAAACTATGCATGATGCAAGCTATGTTCCTTCTTTGCCATAAGTCACTTTAGGATTAATATATATATATATATATATAACAGTGACGTTCAAAAACAGTAAAGCAATTACGAAACAGTGAGCAAAAATTGACATTTCCAAAACAGCAAAGAAACATTTTCCAAAGTCATCTTGGTTATCATTGGTATAGAAATTCATTTTCAAAACTATGGATTCAACTTGATTGATAAATTGTTTTCAACTTTGTGCAATTTTTTATCCTTTTGCTTTAGCATTTTTCTATTTTAAAAAGTTTCATAGTTTAAAGTTTATTGAGTTTCTTATAGTCTTCTTTTGTGCTTTTCTTGTTTGTCATCTATTCAAAGTTTTGTCACATTCTTTTCCTTCAAATTTGGTTTAGCCTTTCTTGTTTTAAGCTTTTCTTGTTTGTCTGTTATTCTTTCTTCAAGTTTTATGGTGAATTATCTTTGACCAAGTGTGTAGGCTTTGTCCTTTTTCACTTGAGAGTTGTTCATACCACAAGAAAGACTTTGGTTAAGAGAACAAAAAATTTCTTAGAGTGTTTGAATGTTTTTCTTTCTTTTGCCGCAAGCATTACTTGCTTCTAACTTTTTTTCTTAATTTGTTTAATACTCGTGTTTCTTGTTTACTTGTTGTGATGACTCATATTTTAAGTGGTGCATCTTCCAAACTGCATTCATATCACAAAGCCCACCTTTTGTGAGACCTTGTGGAGGTCCAAAAACAACTTGTCCACAAAGAAGAAAAACTTAGCCAATTTGCCAAAAGATTGCAAAGACTAGAAGAAGCTCATGCAAGGCAAAATCAAGAAGATGAGGACAAATGGAGATGGACCAATTTTGATGCACGACACCATCACCACCGACCACAATCACAACATTCTTTTGCTTTTGTAAAGTTACCTAGTTTTAGTGAGTCCAATGACCCTTCTTTGTATTTAGATTGGGAAGCTAAGGTTGAACACCTTTTTCATGTTTATAAGGTCACCGAGGACCAAAAGGTTAGGTTAGCTTTCTTAGTTTTCTTAGCCTATGCCAACCAATGGTGGCACAAACTTGTAATGGACATTGGGCTAAACAAGAGGCTAATCGTGGTCTCTTGGTATGATTTAAAGGCATGCATGCGCATGCAGTTTGTTCCTTCTTCTTATAGGAGGGAACACTTGTTGAAACTCCAAAGGCTTCATCAAGGATATAAGACGGTAGATGAATACTTTAAAGACTTAGAAACATCTTGGACTAAAATGAATATGCATGATAATGACGAGTCAAAGATAGTTAAGTTTGTAAGTGGTTTGAGAAAAAAAATTAAAAATCTTGTAGAATTACATGAGTATTCTTCTTTAAAGAAAATGGTTCACCTAACCATCAAGGTGGAATCGCAACTTTTGAAAAAAACAACTTTCAAACATACTCATGATGATGGCTTCTACAACTCTTCTAGGAAGGATGCAAACAAAATTTCTACACACACTTCTCCTTCCAATTATTCAAAAGAAACCACTTCTCCCAAAAAAGTTTCTACACAAAATCCTTCTACCCCCAAGTCACCCACCAAAACTTCAAGCACCAAATATTTTAAATGTTTAAGTTTTGGGCACATAACTGCCACTTGTCCAAATACACGAACCATAAAGCTACAAGCGTAACACGAGACCAACTTAAAACAAAAACCAAAAGTGAAAATGAAAATGAAAGAGAAAAAGAAGGCCAAGATACCATGGGTCTCATCCCTTCACCTCCAAGTGTTTTCCTTCCTTATCTTTTTCATTACCTAAAAATTCTAAATACTTGATATTTTTGCTTAAGAAGTTTAGGGATGCTATTTCAAACCCTCCTAAAGGTTCTCACCTTCTAAGAGGCTTTTTCACAAAACATTTCATCCCCAAATTTTCTTTTCAAACATGTCCTGTTGATAGAATTCTCACATATCATCTCCCTAACATTACTGACCATAAGTTTGTTTCACCCCTACCATATTAATCTCATGTGAAGAAACTTATTGTGTTTTGTGCAGGGCTACTAAATTCGTGGATGAATTCTTTCGCACCTGGGGAGTGGTAAGTGTCTAATTTAAGTAATATTTCATATTAAAATATAGGCACTTATGAGGATTTATTGCTAATTTACATATAAAATAATCCCTAATTTATGAATTTATACCTTTTTACATTTTTTATGATCTTTATTTGAATAAGA
>Ga0123342_1002762_pt1 | contig 28892 bp, 28 predicted proteins | sample Turbeawhitnodule_FD_89960 | JGI IMG/M metagenome (GOLD analysis project Ga0123342, IMG submission 89960) | Root nodule microbial communities of legume samples collected from Mexico - Turtle bean Mexico white nodule | ecosystem: Host-associated > Plants > Roots > Nodule | place: Mexico: Nepantla... | reverse complement strand
TTTTGTTACACCATTTATATATATTTTTTTTTTTTTTTCTTGCCTGTCTGTATTTTATATATATATATATATATATATATATATATATATATATATATATATATATATATATATATATATATATGTATATATTATTGATTTGTTTTTATTTGTAAGTAGGTGTAGAGAAAGATTGTGCATTTTTAAATCAGTGTTATGGCATACGTTGATGCTTACACATTCTTTATTGCTTGAATCTGGTTCCTTAGCTTCAAACCAAACCATATAGTGTCCAAGAATGTTGTATTTATATATCTTTACTTAAGATCTCTCTGTTGGCTTATTGAAGTCATACACTGCTACTATTTGATATATTTAATTAGCAATTTACTGATGTTTAATTTCTTTCATTTTTAACCTTTATAGACTGGAGTAACCATGACAATCTGAAACTTACAATTGTATTATCTTTGACATTTTTTCTATATATAACTAGAGCTAGTTAGTCAAGTTTTAGTTCTTGGTAACACTTTTTTTTTTCTGTGTGCAGTATTTCTTAAAGGCTCAATTTCATTTTGATAAGAATCAATTTGCTGACTTGATGGTCATATCTGGAATTGCAGGGACTGTGTCACAGGTATTTTTACATGGTTATATTTCAACTATCAACTGACATGCCTCTTGTTATTTCATAAATCTTCCATTTCTTTGATTTTCTATATTACGAATCTAAATATTAAACATTGATTTTCATAGCTTCTTATTATGCCCATTTTGGCTCCTATTCTGGGTGAGGCAAGGCTACTTTCAATTGGACTATTCTTTCATTGTGTACATGTAAGTATTCTTTTAATACAATTATAAAACATTTTCTCTTTTGTGAAGTTCTAAACTTTTAAAATGGGATGCAGATGTTCCTTTACAGCATAGCATGGTCCTCCTTGGTATGTCTTTTGCAACTTTATTTCTAATGTCAATTATTTTTCCATGTATAACATCATTATAAGGTTTAAACTTTAGATGGAGTGGTTGATTATTCACACTTTTGTATATGCCTCTATTATCCTTTTGTTGTCCATGTTTCCTTTTTTCTTTTTATGTTGTATAATTTATACTGTGTGAATGTTGACAGGTTCCTTATGCTTCTGCCATGTTCTCAATTTTATTTGTTTTTTCACAGCCTTGTGTGAGTTCTGTTCCTCATTTTGTCTTTCTATATTCTTTAAAAGCATTTTTTTTTTCATTCTCATCCTTCAAATTAAGTAATAATCTAATTTTGCATTCGCAGATACGAAGTATTGTGTCAAAACAAGTTGGTCCCCATGAGCAGGTACAGAGTCAATAACACTGATTAACGTTAAACAAGCTGGTTGGAATTGATTTTCTTATAATAAGTAAAGCCTAATTTCAGTTGTAGAAACAAACGATGTTCTGTCTAAATAAGTTGATTTATGAGTTAGTGTTTTGTGATATGAGGGCATGACTATTCGTATTCTGTACAATTTTCTTGCAACAAAATGTAGGGTTGTTGCTTTAATTAAGAACTAATGTTCAAATGTTTTTACTAATAAGTAGTCTATTTAAGTTTAACTCAACCTTATTTTATAATAAGATAAAGTTTACCCTTAATTATATACTATCAAATGACATTATTTCTAGTTAATGTGTCATTTTTCAACTTTTTTTCTTTCTTTCCCTTTTCTGATATGAGTTTGCATGCAGGTCATATGTTCAGATACTAACATGAGTGTAATTTACTCAATTTTTATTGAAGTAAAGAAACAACTCGGTTTTGCACGATAAAAGGCTTTTAGTTTGTTTAATGTGTCCCCCTCATTTCTCTTCCTTTTTAGGGAAAGGCTCAAGGTTGCATCTCTGGCATATGTTCAGTTGCACATATAGTTTCTCCCTTAGTTTTCTCTCCATTAACAGGTGAGAGCATGTGAATATGTCATATTAGATTTAGATAATCATCCCAATTTATTAACAATTACCCTTTTCAATTATCAGCTCTCTTCCTTTCTGAAAAAGCACCTTTCGATTTTCCCGGATTCAGTATAATGTGCATTGGTTTTGCTTCGGTAAGAACTTAACCTGATTCAAAATGTTCTATTGTTTTTTCTCCTAATATTGATGTCTATATTTATTTGATTATACTGACTTCCAATATCTTTCTTACATACAAATGTGGATAGTAATTAGTCTAGTTATGGTATTAAGTTGAACTTGGGTGATTCATTCACATAATGCAGAAACACAACATAAAAATGCGGGTCGGGTTGGTCCGCCCCGCAAAGTGAGTGCGGGCTAGACTTTTCGTCCCACCCCGTATAAGAACTGGTCTGCTGCTATTCAATTTTTTTTTTTTTAGAAATTCAATAAGTTATTTTTTTTACTTTTTTTTTTGAAAAATTGTCATAAAAAACAAAAACATTAGGATTAATACAACAATAAACATTAATTGAATGTTACATAATCCAAGTATCAACCTTCCAATATTCTTGACTCACACTCACTACCTAACATATATGCTATTATTTATTCCAAATTACATGAAAATATCATATATGTATTTTCATTCCCAAAAATAGATAAAAAAAAGAGTCTTAAGGAAATTATAACTCCAATGACCCTTGTAAGTTTCTACCCCAAAATGAAAAAGGAAAAAAAACAAAACATTTACTCAATTGCTGCCAAAGGCATTTTTTTTTGTTTGCGGGCCAGCCCGCTCCGCTCTGCTGCTGGCCCGCGCAAACCGCAGATTATGTGAGGTGGGCTAATGCGGGTTGAAAAGCTGAGTCCATCCCGCGTTTTTTACCAGCGGACCGCAATGCGGCCGTGCGGTCCGATCCACTTTGTCATCCCTACCATTATACATAATTCTTTTGGTATTGGAATTTGTAATATTCAAACCAAGGACAAAATTAGATCTTAGATATCAATATCAATGGGTAAATTGAATTATAAACCTCAGAAGTTTTTATAAGTATACGTTGTATTGTATGTAATCCAATTCTTGATTTAGGATATGTTTGGAGAAACGTGGGTATAAGAATTTTTATAAAAAAAAATATTATTTTTTAGAAGTTAAAATTAATTTATGCAAAAGTTAAATGGTGTAGATAGAGACTCTCTCATATGGTTTTTTTAGATTTTTATTTTTAATTTATAAATATATCGTTTTTTTTTTCTTTTATAAAGAAGATTTTCTAAATATATCCTTGACTTATTTATGTTAGATTCTCTTATTTAGATTTTTATACTAAAATCTAGTTATATGTCATTTTAATTGTAAAAAGGAAAGTTGTTCTATATATTATTATATTTTAAGTATATTTAGGCCTGATTTTACTTTATTTGCATTGACTTTTATATTTATGTATTTACGTGCTCTCTATGGTTGAATTTTGTTTTACAGATGGTATCTTTTATTCAAAGTATGATGCTTCGAGTGGCTCCTCCCATTTTGAGTTAGGCAAATAGAAATAAGTTAGAGCCTTTTTAATTTTAACGGTAGCGAATATTTATGGTCTATACGAGTTTTGTCTTTAGTGATGCATTTGGGAAACAATATGTTATATAAGTTGATTTCTATAATCGACATTTGATATACTTTTCAGTTTCATAACTTTTTAGTTTTACGGTCATTGTTATTTTGTTGGCTTAATTGCTTTATGTATTGTTTATTTTGAAATAAAAGTTTCAATCAGGTTTTTATATTATTTTACACGATCAAGTTTTTCAATTTTAAAAATATAATAATACATCAATGTACTTATTTAAAATTCAATTAAGTTTTTATATATTTTAAAATGCAATGATATGATAATTTTATATGTTGAAATTGTTACTAATTTAATGATGTATTATTGTAAGTCAGTTATAAATTACATTGTTCATATATTAAAATTATTAATGATTATTTATATATATAATTTTAATATCAGTTAGATGAAAAATAATTATATTATTATTTTTCAACCTATTTTGTGAAATAATGAAATTAAAAAATGTTATTAAACCTATTTTGTTATCACGTTGCAACTTGTAGCCATACAGTTGTACTGTTGAATTTTATTATTTTATAAGCGCGTTTCAATAAATGTTAAATTTATTTTTAAAATTTTAAAAAATCATCCATTTTAGTTTATGAAATGATTTTTTTTCTATTAAAGCTTTTGGATTCTGTACTGGCGCGACCGAATCATTCAGAGAGTCGATCAGTAACTCGATCACTCGACCACGACAAGGAGGTCATGTGATGACACGTGACCGACCGATCCATGATGACGAGCCATGGGTTTACCAAGTCAACAGGGTTAATCCATAATTAAGAAACCCTAAACATGAACCAACCCCATAATCCAACCCACCAACGAAGGTCCATTAAGGTATTATAAATAGCACAAATTCCAAAAACCAGGTACGTCATTATCTACAGTACTCTGACAACTGAGTGCCGACACCCTGACTGACTTTATCGTTAGGGTGCCTTCTGCATGTACCCTCCCAGCCTGTGTTACCACACGACCGAAAGAAGGAAGGTCAAACAGGAAACTAAGAGTATAGGTGACCGACGAGAGGAAGAGCAACACAATTTTTCTCTAGGCCCCAACACTTCTTTGAGAAAAGTTAGTTTATAATGACAACATATTATCATTAAAAGAATGAGATAATCATATATGCCGTCACATTTTTTATTAATTGGATTATTTGGGAGTTATATCTGTAGTCTTTATTCCTCATGGAAGATTCACTTCTAATTTTTCAGTAATTTTTTTACTGACGTCTCTGAATAATTTTTAAATTTTTCTTAATTTTGTGATCATTATTTTTTATTATGTTTAATCTCTCTATCAAATATAAATATATAAAATATGTAAAATAGATGTTAAAAAGGGAAATAATAAGAACTGCATAGGTTGTAGAAGAATAGTTGTATGGTAGTAACAGTAATTTAAAATTATGGAGGGATATGGATCTGTTAAGGTAGGAAATGGAATGAGGGCCCAAGGAGTAAAAAAGGCCCCACAAAGTATTTATTGGGCTGACACGAGAGGATCTTGTTCCCATAACCATTGCATAAGATCTCCTAATCCTGCCATTTACACGTGTTGACGTGTCCAAAATTAGACGCCAACGGCAACGAACAGAAGAGAACGAATGGCCAATCCCGTTACCCTCTCTTTCCCGCGAACGCCACCATATTAAGTAACTTATAATATTAATTGAACACAGCATCGCCAGTGGCATTCCATTCGGTTTCGCCGCCGAACAAATAAACCGACGGAGTAATAATGCTGTAGCCTCCGTAACGCCGTATCGTGGTAGCGAGCGTTCGAAGGTTCCGCTTCGCATTATTCAACGACGCTCCCTATCACTCTCCGTCGCAAAACCTCCTTCAATCTAATCCCACCCACCGGTGACCCCTCCGCCATCACAATGCCTCAAAAACACAACACCGTTGTCTACCTCCATGGGACCCTCGATCTGGTAATCGTCGAGGCTCGCTTTCTTCCCAACATGGACTTGCTCTCCGAGCGCGTTCGAAGGTTCTTCTCCGCCCTCAACACTTGCAGTGCCTCCATCACCGGAAAACGGAAGCTCCACCGCGCCCGCCACCGCCACCGCAAGATCATCACCAGCGATCCCTACGTCACCGTCTGCCTTGCCGGCGCCACCGTCGCGCGCACCCGCGTGATCTCTAATTCGCAGAACCCTACCTGGGACGAGCACTTCAAGATCCCGCTCGCGCACCCGGCCGCGCAGGTCGACTTCTTCGTCAAGGACAACGACATGTTCGGAGCCGACCTCATTGGAGTCGTCACCGTCTCCGCCGAGAGGATCCTCTCCTGCGAGCCCATCAGCGACTGGTTCCCGATCATCGGCTCGTTCGGGAAGCCGCCAAAGCCTGACTGCGCGCTGCGCCTCGCCATGAAATTCACGAGGTGCGAGGACAATCGCATGTTCCGGTCCATCGACGAACCGGATCCGGACCGGTTCGTGGTTCGTGACTCGTATTTCCCAGTCCGACACGGAGGGGCTGTGACGCTGTATCAGGACGCGCACGTGCCTGAGGGGATGTTGCCGGAGGTTGAGTTAGACGAGGGTGTGGTGTTTGAGCATGGGAAGTGCTGGGAAGATATATGCCACGCCATTTTGGAAGCGCACCATTTGGTTTACATTGTGGGTTGGTCCATCTACCATAAGGTTAGGCTCGTGAGAGAGCCTACCAAACCTTTACCTAGCGGTGGTAGTTTAAATTTGGGGGAGTTGCTCAAGTACAAGTCTCAAGAAGGTTTGCGAGTTTTACTATTGGTTTGGGATGATAAGACTTCGCACAGCAAGTTTTTCATTAACACGGTACGTACATTTTATGTTTCAGCATTCCTTTTGTGGTGAAAATGTAATGTTCGTTGACGATGACGATGTTCAATCGTGTTTCTGTTTTTTTTTTATTATTTAAATGTGAATTTTACTGTACAAACTGATGAATGATAGCTTAGAAGTTTTAATTTAATCTTCTTGTACATGTTTGCTATTGTATACAATTGTATTGAGGAGTGAGAACATAGTGATATTCACTCTCCCTTAAAACACTTGGCATATGTGTGAAATGAAATCTTTAAATATATAACATGAAATCATATTTAAATTGTAGGATTGAAAAAATAATACATGATTTTGTCAATTAAACTGATATGTGACCGCTCACCACCAACTTAAAAAGTTAAGCATCCATACATTGTGGTATTGTTCAGATTTTGTGGTATTGTGCATCTTTGAATTAAAATTGACAAATTTTATTTTGGAGGAGTTTTTATTTTGTAAACTGGATTTGCAAAAGAAACTCAAATCTTAATTTTATGAAAACTTCGTTTCAGACAAAATATAGGTGTGCAAACACACTAAGGATAACCAATTATGATAAGAAACTGAGTTTATTTCCCAAACAGAATCTAGACATAGCTGTAAATGTAGTTTTTATTTATTTTTTAGCTTACAAAGTTTGAGGAGTAACATGTTGATGTGATTTTTGTTCCTTCGTTGGAACGTGCTTGTGACGTATTGATACAGCCTTTTAGGAATGGTTTGATGATCTTCCTTCCGTTATTGATATTGGATTGGTATTCAAATTGGACCTTACAGTAGTACCGCTCTTCAATTTTGATTTAAATAGCCAGAGACAGATTACGATTTCAAATCACCTGTTGTATGGGCACATGGCTGTGTGTTCATCGTCTAAGTTCTAACTTATATTATATGCACTTCGATTTTGTACTTCCCAGTTGCTTGAACACCGATACCGATTCGGACATATTTGCTTTTTGTTTGGCATTCTGCCTAGTTGAATATGGTGTTTGTTGAGTTTTTTTCTTTTCGCAACATTACAAGTTAGTGAATTTGATTGCAGACTGGAGTAATGCAAACGCATGATGAAGAAACTCGAAAGTTTTTCAAGCATTCTTCAGTTAGATGTTTGCTTTCACCAAGATATGCCAGCAGTAAGCTTAGCATTTTCAGGCAGCAGGCATGCTTTATGCTATGGTTTAGTAGCTTTCCCAGATTTTGTCATTTTTCTTTTAGAAAGTTCTTGATTACTTGATCACGTTTGCTTTCCATCTTTTCAGAATGCCTCTCTAATTTTAATATATGCATATGAGGGACGGATCCTAACGTTAGATTTTAAATGATAAAATAATATTTCTTTGTCTTGATAGACATTAAACACGAGAGGCCATACCAAAATCTATAAATGTTTATGAAGAGAGAAGCAGAAACAAATTTTTACTTGACAAGATCATGCAAAATGTAACATGAATTTAATTCCCTTTCACAGGATAAATTCCTTCCTTGAATTTTGCATTGATGTGTTAATGAATTAGTGGGAAACCTTCCTTTTTGTATTGCCCAAACTGCTTGCCTGGCATATGCAAACTTTTAATTTAACAGTTAACCCAGAATTTTTTTTTTGTTAATTTAATAATCAAGAGTTGAGATTTTTTAATCTCAACAGAGTTGCTTTTCTGAAAATACGTTATTTTTGTTTTCGAAAAATTGAAAAACATGTTGACTATATTACTTTGACGCAAAACTTCAGGTTGTTGGAACGCTCTTTACACATCATCAGAAATGTGTGATTGTGGATACTCAAGCACACGGGAATAATAGGAAGATAACTGCATTTATAGGTGGTCTAGATCTTTGTGATGGCCGGTATGATACACCTGAGCACAGAATTTTTCGCGATGTTGACACTGTTTATCAGGACGATTTTCATAATCCCACATTTTGCGTAAGTTCATAATCTCTGAGGATACCTTGCTTTACGTAGAAGTTGTTGGATTCCAAAATATGCATCGATTACACACACACTCATAAAAGCTTTTCTTTTTAGGACGATATATGTCCTGTTTCTGTTTCCTTCTCTAATAAGCAAAAGTAGAGTTGTTTTATTCAGTGAGGTTAATTAATATGACTATAGATATTAGTGATTTCTTAGTTTGATGTATAGATATTCACAAGGGCGTTGTTTTAACATATTATAATTGTTTAACATGTTAAAAATAGTGACCGAAAACTTTCAGGCCTTCCACTCACTCGGCAGGTTTAGCATGTTATACTGTTGTCATCGGCACTTCGCATCAAGTAGTTGCTTTATAAATATAAACTGTCGTTTGATGTTTTCTTTGATACCGATATTGAGATCATAAGTGTACAGTTACCAACTGAAATTTTTCCTGTCTTCCACTTTTATTAATAGACGGGAACCAAGGGTCCAAGGCAACCATGGCATGATTTACATTGCAAAATTGAAGGCCCTGCTGCATACGATATACTCACTAATTTTGAGCAGCGTTGGAAAAAGGCCACCAGATGGTCTGAGTTGGGTCGAAAACTCAAAAGAGTATCTCACTGGCACGATGATTCTTTGATCAAGTTAGAACGCATCTCTTGGATTCTTAGTCCTTCTGAATCAATTCAAACCGATGATCCTGAACTATGGGTTTCAAAGGAAGACGACCCTAAAAATTGGCATGTTCAGGTCCCTAGTTCACTGTCTTTAAGTGTCTTCTGCTTCCTTTTTTTTTTCAACAAAGATTTTGTTTAGTTTACTTTTTTATGTTCTTCACAGGTTTTTCGATCCATAGATTCTGGCTCTTTGAAAGGATTTCCTAAGGATGTATTTGAAGCTGAGTCCCAGGTAAGTTATCCAAACATTGAATTGCTTAATATTTATACTAATGTCATAGAACTTTTGGATTTCCCTGTGTCGTTAATTTCCTTTTTATTTCCATTCATTGCAGAACCTTGTTTGTGCAAAAAATTTGGTTGTAGACAAGAGTATTCAAACAGCATATATACATGCTATCAGATCTGCTCAACATTTTATTTATATCGAGAATCAATATTTTGTCGGATCTTCCTTTGCTTGGCCAGCTTACAAAGATGCAGGTTTTGGCAGAATATTGATGCTTACTAATGTAACTTGTTGCATCTGTTATTGCTCATAATTTCTATATAAGCACCTATGACTACTATTTAGCACGTGACATGCATTATACTACTTTTAAGCTCAGAACGCTACAAAACTCCTTAAACAAAAGGAAGAAATAGACTTAATTCTGATTCCAATATTAGATCATTACAATGAGTTTTATATTTATAACAGAATGATACACACCTCGGTATCCTAGAATAATGTTGTTACACACAAAATAGAAACAATAATTGATTCTTAATAATTTCCTTTTTGAACCTAGCTCACTCATTTTTATCATTAATAGAAGATAAGATATGGTATTAATATTCCTTTGGGCCTAACTGTAAGAATGAGTTTGGATCATATCACAATACCGTTGTTTTTAGCTCCCATGGTGTAAATCGAACTTCTGCTTAACACAATTGATGAATGAAAAACTGGGTCTAAGTAAATTATAAGGTATTGACTACGATTGTGTGGCCTGAGAATATCTGCATCACTTGAAAGCTCTTGTTTTTCCCTCAATAAAAGGCCACCTAGTGGGACAAGACTTGGTTATTGACATCGTTCTTTTCATTATTTTTTAGTAACATTTTCTACTTATCTAAAATTCCATTATTTTTTATTGATCAGGCGCTGATAACCTAATTCCGATGGAGTTGGCACTGAAGATAGTCAGTAAGATACGATCCAAGGAGAGATTTACAGTTTATATTGTCATCCCAATGTGGCCCGAAGGTACCCCTTCATCTGCTACTGTGCAAGAGATACTCTTTTGGCAGGTTAGTTAAAAAATTACGTTGCTAGCTTATCATACAAAAATCTAAAATAGGAAAACATTTGTTCGTTGATCTATTGCAAGTGTTATATTTATTAATTAAAAAGAATTGGCATTTTCAGGGACAAACTATGCAAATGATGTATGATGTCATAGCTCGGGAAATAAAAGCTATGCAACTTGACAGTCATCCACTAGATTATCTCAACTTTTATTGTCTTGGAAACCGAGAGCCGTTCAAAACTGATTTTTTAAGCTCAAGTAATTTGCCTCCAGATAATGGCGAAACGGTAATCATTCAAATATTTTCTGAGTTTGACACATTATTAAAGGAAGGAATCAATAAACTAGCAATTGACAGGTTTTAGCCAGTTGTGATATACTTTGAGTTTAAATATAAATAAATTTAACTTATTTCAGCTTATTTAGTAACATTTTTTCTAAAACACTTTTCATTTAATGGTGATTCTATTTTTAACGACTTCTTTTAATTTATAATATCAAGTTAGAGATATTTTAGAAAACAAGTTCTTGTCTTTTAATTGCGAAGTAATGACAATGTACTTGTTGGTGGATAGGTAGTTCGGGCCTATTATTCTTGTTTTGCATTTAATCACGTTCAAATCTTTATATTATCAGATTTCAGCCTCACAAAAGTTCCGAAGGTTCATGATTTATGTACATGCCAAGGGAATGGTTGTGGATGATGAATATGTAATTCTTGGGTCTGCCAACATCAATCAACGATCCATGGCTGGATCAAGAGACACTGAGATAGCCATGGGTGCATATCAACCCCGTCATACATGGAGTGCGAAAAAGGGGCATCCACATGGTCAGGTTTATGGGTATAGGATGTCTTTATGGGCAGAACACACAGGGAGCATAGAAGGTTGCTTTAAGGATCCTGAAAGTCTGGAGTGCGTGAAAAGTGTGAACAATATTGCTGAAGAAAACTGGAGGAAGTACATAGCTGATGATTATACTCCATTGAAAGGGCACCTGATAAAATATCCTGTGAATATAAATATCAATGGGAAGGTAAAGTCCATACCCGGATTTGAGTCTTTCCCAGATGTTGGGGGCAAGGTGCTTGGCTCCAGGTCTAACCTTCCTGATGCTCTAACCACATAGGCATAGCATACACTCTTAATTTCTAACTGAAAATGGGAGTAAGTACCAAATCTCAGAGGGCACATTGCCCATGATTTTTTTTTTAATCATCTATACGGTATAGTATGCAACAGGCTTCTTATAGTATTTATTAGTGGACTGCCATGTCACGGCGACATTGTATATGTGTATCAATTCTTTTCTGCCAAAACGCTCCAACGTCCAATAAACCATTCATTCATTTCCTTTCCACTTGTATATTTGCATCCCTAATCCTTAAATCACTCATAACACATGTTAATAATCATCATTGTACTGATTCAAATTTAACATTTGAGTAGGAAAAATATTGGTAATTTATCTTACTGATAAATATTTTTTCTATACCAGAAACTAGTATTTTTTTCTTTCTCTTTCAACCATTTCTAAGTACCATCCTTTTGTCTTTGTCTATTTTAAATTTAATGAATTTATCTATAATTTTACTAGTATTTCTAAAAGATTTTTCAATAGTTAAAATAAAATAAAAATTATACCATGTGTGCTAATCAAAAAGACATTCTTGAAGCTGTAACTTTAATAAATTTAGATGCTATGATTTTAATTCTTAAAATTAATAAAATCAATTTAGTAAAATTTTATTCTTCTCTCATAAATAATTTTCTGCAACACATTGAGTCTTTTTTTCATCAAAGTAGAGAAAAAAAATGTACAATCTCGTAATGAAGGTTCTACCTTGATTACTACTGACTCAAAGTCGGACATTATCCTCATGCGAAAGATTAATTGTGAATCCCAACTCCAACAATTTAAAAGATCAGCAAGCAAATATAAAATAGAGTTATAAACTGGTGTTTTTATTATTCAGTTATCAAAAGTAACATTTTTTTTATATATTAATATCATCTTCACCTGCAAAATTTTGACTAATACCTTTAGAATCTCCCTACCCAAATGATACTTCATCTTTCCCAAAAATACGTCATGTTAAATTCAAGTTTCATAAAAAAAATTAACTTCACAAGCATGCCTAAATAATGTAATGTGTTCGAAATAACTACATCGTAAACCATGCACATGAAAATGTCAAGTATTTGAAGTTTGTAAACGTAATTCCATTATATTTAACTTAATATTTGAATTCTGCAGACGCAATTCCTTTATATCTAACGCATTGTCAAAAAAATTTGTATAGAGTATAATTTGAGTTTATTTCGAACAGGACATCTTTTATCAGAAAGAAAACTACCTGCTTATACGTAATAGAGAGCAATTGTCCTAACGAAATAGCATACTACTGTGTTCTTCTCCAAATCCAACATCTCAGTCTAGTGAAACCCATAAAACTTAGTCTTGATTTGACCAGAAGGGAACGGATGGTAAAAGAAACGAAAGGAAGTAAATGAATTACAAGAAAGACATTATATATCGGTTCATTCATCACATAAATAACATATCCCATGATAACAAGAACCATGTGAATTAAGCTCTTCTAAAAAACAAAATCACAAGAACGAACCACCACAATTTTCTTCTTCAATCACAGACACATAGATTTAGTTAACAGTGACTTTTCCGACCATACCAGCTCCTTGGTGAGGCGAGCAGTAGAAACTGTAGGTTCCCTTGGTATCCAAAGTGACGACGTAAGTCTCACCAGGTGCGTTCAGCAACTCTTCCTCGGGCATAGAGATTTTCACAGCATCCACGCCAGCAGGAATCTCGTCCTCGTCGAAAACAACGTTGTGCGGGAACCCTGCGTTGTTCTTGAACACGATCTTTTCCCCAGAGGGAACGGAGAACTCGCTGGGAACGAACACCAAAGAGCCGTCACCGCTACCAAGCAAGACTTCAAGGGCCATGGCATTGCTGGCGAGAACGGCGCTGGCGGCGGTGGCCACAACTGCGGCTCCAAGGTCTTTGAGGGAAGCCTTGATGCCGAAGCGTGGGGCCTGGGGAACTGAGACTTTAACTGCGGCAGCACTCACTTTGGTTGGTCCACTCGCCTTGAGGCCGGTGAATGAGGGAATAGCGACGGCTGCGGAGGTGACGGCGGCCATGTTTGTTTGTGAAGGAAGGTCTGGCGAGTGAGGTTGGTGTGTGGAATGGGAAATCAAAATGGAGAAAAGCGAAGGTTATTTCTTATAGAGTGAGAAAATGGAGAAAAGTGTGGATTGGTTTTTGTGTGGCTGAGACTAGAGGAACAATGGGTGATGCAGATAATGTACAGTGAAGGTGTGTTTGGAAGGGGTTATCTCATCATCTCATCACCATTTCTGCCATTGGTTGGCTTCGATGTTATCCTCTGACGTGGCTTAGATTTTTTTTTTTTCTTTCATTTCTTTCACTGACCTTCGTACAAATACAATCTCCCACTGTTCTGTAATTAACACAAGCCAATAAGAGCTGCTGAATCTTATATTAGTAAGACAATAGGTATACGGACACGATTAAGAGATCCATATAATCTTTTAAAAAGTAGATACAATAATACGGATTTATATATTATATAATTTTAAATTATATAAATTAAAAATAAATATTTATGTGAAAAAGTATTTTCAGATTTTTTTAGCAGAAATATATTTTTTATGACTGGTTCAAAAGAATTTTTTTCTTATTTTTATAATTATAATAAAAGTTTATACAATAAATTTGATTTTTAAAAAAATTATTATATTTATACTTTTTAAATTTGTGTTAGAACCGTGTTAGAATTTTCAAAAATTCAACAAATATTTTTTGAATTGAACACTTCACCGATAAATGTCTTACGAGTGTCGACACGGATACGTGTGTCCGACACAGATACGTCCATTTAAGATAAATGTCATAGCCTACCTCAAACTTTCAAGAAAACCATATTATTTTTTATATTTTATATTTTATATTCTTTATCTAACTAAATAAAAGAAAATAAGTTGTTGTTTGTAATTTTTTCCTTCTCTGATTTTTTCGTGTGAAAATAAATCATTTGTAAGGAATTTTAGATTATTACTAATAATCATCAACAGAGGGAATTTGGATGGAGGAATAAGAAACAATAGAGACACACATTATCTTTTTTGCTAGTATCATTCTAAATTATTGAAATATAAGACACAAATATAATAAAAATTGATTAATTTAAATTAAAAGAAAGAGATATGAAAGGATAAGTTAGGGTAAAAAAAAAATCTTGATGCCATTAATGGTTGCAGTTAAAAATAAGAAATAGAAAAAATTGGCTATAAAAATGAGTTGGGATGAGGAGAGAGAGAAAGTAAGGAAAAGGAAAGGGAAGAAAGAAGGTAAGAGAGAGAGATAACGACAAGAGATCGAGAAAAAAAAATTATTTAACATTTCTCTCACTTTTATTTTACTTTAGATTTCATTTAATAATAAAATATTATATTTAAAAAATAAAAAAAATTAATTGTCAAAAAGCAAAGTAAAAAAAAATATGATGTATGAGATATAATTTCCCGAGAAAGAAAAACACTTACTTCAAATTTAATGTATCTACTACAAAAGTAATATTTTTATTTTATTTTAATTATTTTATAAGTACAATTATTCAATTTATATTTTATTATGTATATTTACACTAAAAAAAATTATTTATAACAAGAATTATATTTGGTGTTACCGATGATTTTAATTCTGTTAAGTGCGTTATCCGTAGTTTGCTCTACTCCTAAAAAATAATAAAAACTTCCACTATTCTCGACGGTTTGAAAACCCCCACTACTTTTAGGAAGTTCATTTTAAAAAAAAGTAGGTGACAAATAATAAAAATAGTAAACCAAAATAACCCAAAGATTTTCCTCTATAGGCTATGTTGTTAAATAAACCAGTTATGTACTTATCATTGTAATAAGGAAGCTGTAATACTTATACTATTATTTAGATAATATTTACTAAAATGTAGAGATTATTTAATGAGGTAATTCAAAATTTTTATTTAATAATCACAATAGTACTAGAAAAAAAAATAGGTTTTAAATATATTTTACTAACATTTTAAAGGAAATCATGCTTAAAAATATAATAGACATAAATTATTGACCATAAAGTTACCAGAAATAATTAGATAACTCACCACCCATTTCTAATGATTAGAAAAACAATCACGCCCTCCTCTAACATTTCACCATGCTTGCTAATATTTTGCATTGTGTTATATTGTTCCCTTTTAATTTAATATAATATTTTATATGGAATGGAAAAGACCTCGCCAACCACGCAGAAACAACACCCATTTCGGGATCAAAGGAAAAGTTTTTCCATTGTTTAAAAAAAAAGACAAATCAGCACTAAAAATATATATCAATGAAATGACAAGACAGATAAAAATGGGTTAAATTAACGTAATGGGAAATCAGATTTTGCCCTTAAAATACAACAAGCCAATTGAATAATTACATAAGTACAAGGAAAAAAAAAAAATCCAATTGCATGAAAGATTTTATATTGGGTTAAGTCATGCATTTTTGTTCAGCCATTTTATTTGAAAGATTTTATATTGGGTTAAACCATGCATTTTTGTTCGGCCATTTTATTTATTTAGTATGTTGTTTTTGAGTTTCAACTCTTGCTTTAATTTAAGGAATTGTAAGCCTCATGGCCCTTAGGTTCATATATAAGGACTAAGCAATATGAATGAAGACAAAAGTTTTTTTTGATAACCCTAGTTTCACACACAACAATCAACAAATTACCCTCCAAGCCTCCACCTCACCTACCCCAACAGCTACAACTTACCACCAATTTTGTCACTATCTATCTAATAACTCTATTGCATCCCTTCACCTCTTATCGGTGGAAAACCAGCCCAGCTCAACCACAAACACAACCATTGCTCACCCCTCCTCTCCGTTTCTCCGTTAGATAATCTACCCTCACCCATTTAATCCCTCCTTCAGAAATACCACACTATCTTTCAAAAACCTCACGGGTTACCCCAACGGAGTTCACATGACCACCATATCCCGTTGTTACCTAACACCCCACCCATCAAGGTAAAACCCTATTGCTACTCACACCACCACAAGGAAGTGATCACTGCTCTCATTTATGAAATGTTGCAAAAGGGTATTATCCAACCCAATACAAGCCCTTTTTTTTCCCCGGTGTTGCTAATAAAAAAAAAGATGGTCCATGACATTTTTGTGTTGACTATGGAGCCCTAAATGCAGCCACCATTCATGACCATTTCCCCATTCCTACCATTGATGAATTGCTAGATGAGCTCAACTACTGTTTTTACTAAAATAGATTTACACTCTAGTTGTCACCAAATACTTCTTGTTCCAAAAGACACTCATAAAACAGCTTTTCGGTCATTACGAATTCCTAGTCATGCCATTTGGGTTAACTAACACCCCTTTTACTTTTCAAGCAACAATGAATGATCTTCTCAGACCATACCTCCGCCAGTTTGTCTTAGTTTTTTTTATGACATTTTAATTTACAGTTCAAGCTTACAGGACCATATGATTCATCCCAAAACTATATTGGAAGTTCTACACACTCAAATTTTTTTTGCCAAGCTTTCCAAATGCAGTTTTGCAACCACGGAAGTAAGTTACTTAGGTCACGTAATTTCCTCGGCCTCACCGGATTTTATAGAAAATTCATAAAGCACTACGCCACACTCGCTGCTCCTCTCACCGACTTATTACAAAACCACAAATTTAGATGGACGGAGCTTGCGCAACAAGCATTTGAAAAATTGAAATTACATATGACACAAATGCCTACTCTACACCTCCCTGACTTCAAGCTTCCATTTGTGGTAGAAACTGATGCCTTCGCAGTGGCCGTTGGAGCTGTACTCAGTCAAAATGGCCATCCTCTTGCCTTCTTCAGCAAAAAGATGAACCCCAAGCTCCAAGCTTCTTCTGTTTATGTCCGTGAGATGTATGCCATCACAGAGTCAGTAAAAAGAGTCAGTAAAAAAATGGCGTCAGTATCTCATAGGACAACATTTCACAATAATCACAGATAAGAAAAGCCTCAACACCCTTCTTGCCCAAACCATACAAACCCCAAAACAACAAAAATGGACAGCTAAATTATAGGGATATGATTTCCAAAAAATTTACCAACCTGAACGGGAAAATGCGGCGGCTGATGCTCTTTCAAGAATGGATGAGGAACCCACACTCAACATGTTGGCAGTTTCGTCCCCAATACCTCAGCTGATTCAAGAACTCCAAAATTTTTTTGACACCGCAGAAGGCCAGGAGGTGATCTAGGCATGCACAGGAAACCAACAACAACCAAGTCTTTTTTCCACAGGCCATGGGTTACTCTTTTTCTGCCACCAAATTTTTGTGCTAGCAACAAAGGACTTTTGTTAGCGCATCATGAATGAGTTCCATGCTTCTCCTTATGGCGGCCACTCCAGTTTTAAACTGACCCTCAAGCGCATATCCGTTTCCTTCTACTGGCCGAAATGGACATGAGACGTCCATAGCTTCGTCCAACTATTCTCCGTGTGTCAGAAAAACAAATACATGCCAACAAAATTCAAGGTTTACTTCAACCATTACCAATTCCAGAACAAGTATGGGAAGATATATCAATGGATTTTATTACTCACCTTCAAAGTTCAGCTGGCCACTCGATCATTTGGGTCATCTGTGACAGATTAACAAAATATGCCCACTTCCTAGCTCTTCCTACGCACTTCACAGCCCAACAGCTAGCCAAACGATTTTCAGTGGAAATATGCCGACTCCATGGTCTACCAAAAACCATCGTCTCCGACTGCGACCCCTTGTTCGTCAGTACCTTCTGGCAACACCTATTCAAGGCACAAGAACCACGTTAAAAGTCAGCTCGTCATACCACCCACAAACTGACGACCAAACGAAAGTGTTGAATAGAGGGTTAGAAGTGTACCTCAGGTGCTTTGTGGGAAATCAACCGGACAAATGGTATCAATTTCTTCACTTGGCAGAGTTATGGCACAACACCACCTACCATTCGGCTATAGGAACCTCACCCTTCCATGCTCTGTACAGTGGACAACCACCCACTGTTGTCGACTTCGTGCGCACCCTACAAGACGGTGCAACCATTTCGGGGTCGTTATCCGAACACATCGTCATCCTTCAGGAGCTCCAGGAGCACTTGCATCTTACAAGGCAGCGAATGTGTGACCAAGCGAATCAACACCGCACATATCGGAGTTTCGCACCAGGAGATTAGGTGTGGGTTTTCCTCCAACCCTACAGGCAACGAACCTTGGGACGACGTACACACCAAAAGATGGGACTGCGCTTCTCAGGCCCATACAAGGTATTACGCCGCATCGAATCCGCCGCGTACGAGCTACAATTGCCAGCGACCGCCCACGTCCACCCTGTTTTTCATGTGTCGCTACTGCGAATTTTGAAAGGGACTTTTGAAGAAGCTCCTTTAGTTTCTACCAAGTCCGCAAACAACTGCCCAACAACACTTAACTCACATTCAAAAACCAGTCAAAACCTTCTGAACGCACCGCCCTAAGAGTCCAATAACAACGAGACAAGTGTGGTGGAACCCTAGAACCTCGAGCCCATCACGCACGTGCCTACCCCACCTTTTACCCCCACACTTACTAACTATCTGCACACGCATCCTGGCACAACCATTACCGCATGCCACGTGTAAAGGAACGTGCAACAGCCACAACGTCCCCAAACATTGAGCCCAACGCCCATAATGCATCCCACGCACCCTAACCCTAATGCAATCGTGACACATACCTTGGCAAACCCTAATGCACTAGCGATGCATACCTTAACAAACCCTAATGTGTCAATGGCGCATCCTACCCAACCCAGTACCCAAGCCCAAATCCAATGTGCCCAACCCAACAAGCCTACACAATGTCAGTTCGCACCCCGTTCTAAATATCCCCACACACCACCCAATGCTCCAGACACGTCTCAACTGGGCCACATCCAGCCCAACACCTCCCCACTGGCCCATTAGACTCCAAGATTGCACTTTGAGGACAAAGTGCTTCCTGAGTCGGACAATAATGTTAGAATGATTAATTACACAAGAACAAGGCAAAAATAACAACCCTATTGGATGAAAGATTTTATATTGGGTTAAGCCCATGCCTTTTTATTCTGCCATTTTATTTAGTATGTTGCTTTTTAGTTTCAGTTGTTGCTTTAATTTTAAGAATTGTAAGGCCCATGGCCCTTAAGTCCGTATATAAGGACTAAGCAATATGAATGAAGACAAAAGTTTTTTTTGTGATAACCCTAGTTTTAGTATAACAGTAACAAAGGTCTATAATTGGTGCTTTCATTGATATGGCTCCCAAACTATCATCCAAGGACATGGAAGAGTTCATCCAAACCATCCAAGCTCAACTCACCCTGATTCAAAACCAATTAAAGGACACCTCTAGCAAAGAGTCTACCCTAGAAGCAAAGAATGACAACCTCCACTCCTATGTCACATCACTGCTGGATCAAGTCACCCTCCTCACAGACCCTGAAAATCCAAATCCTCTGCATCACCACCAAACAAGTCCTCTATCATCGCATTCTCACTCCCACTAGCAACAACCCCCTTCTCTACAACCACCAACACTTACCCTACCTTTTTTTGAAGGTACCAATCCTCTGGACTGGCTTTTTCAGGCAGATCATTATTTTTCATTCTATCAAATTCCCCTAGACCAGCGTTTGCTCATGGTGGGATTCCACATGCAGGGAGATGCTCTCTCCTGGTTTAAATGGCTGCAAAACAATAACCTCCTCATAGATTGGCAATCATTCACAAGGGCCTTGGAGCTCCGTTTTGGCCCATCAACATATATCAATCACCAAGTTGAGTTATTCAAACTCCAACAAACCTCCACAGTCACGGAATACCAAGGCAGGTTTGAACATTTATACTACTGTGTGGTGGGTCTCACTCCCGAGACTATACTTAATTGCTTCATTTCTGGTTTGAGTATTGACATTCGCAGAGAGCTCACTATATTAAATCCTTACTCTATAGCCCAAGACATAGGACTAGCCAAGCTTATTGAAGACAAACTCAGAGATTCTAAACCTAAACAACACGTTTTACCCCACCACCACACCACACCACCACTACTTCTTCATTCACAAACACTAGACCTAATACCCTTACCCTACCCCACCATCAGATCAAATACCCATAAAACGTCTCTCATCTTCCCAAATGCAAGAACGACGTGCCCTAGGTCTATGCTACAATTGTGATGAAAAGTTATTTCCTGGCCATAAGTGTACTACATCTCGTTTTTTACTTCTCTTGGATGATCCTGATACCTTAAATGAACCCACCAAGCTATTCGTCTCACCCTCCGAATACACTACTCCCTTCCATTTTCACATCTCCCCACAAGCCATCTCAGGTACCATTTCCCCAAAAACCCTCAAATTCATAAGTTTAAACCGCAATCTTCCAGTCACCGTTCTTATTGATTCAGGCAGCTCGCACAACATCCTTCAACCACGTATCGCCTGCCATTTACACCTAACCATATCTCCTAGCCCACCACTATCTGTTATGGTTGGTAATTGGGCTTTCATCTAGTGCCAAGGACTTTGCCCATAAGTGGATATCTCACTCAACACTCCACCTTTACTATCCTTTTTTACCTTCTTCCCATTGAAGGTGCGGATGTTGTCCTTGACGTAGATTGGTTAAGTACACTGAAATCCATCCATGAAGATTTCGCAATCCCCAGCATAGCTTTCACACACAACAATCAACAAATTACCCTCCAAGCCTCCACCTCACCCACCCCAACAACTACCACTTACCACCAATTTTGTCACTATATATCTAATAACTCTATTGCATCCCTTCACCTCTTATCGGTGGAAAACCAGCCCAGCTCAACCACAAACACAACCATTGCTCACCCCTCCTCTCCGTTTCTCCGTTAGACAATCTACCCTCACCCATTCAATCCCTCCTTCAGAAATACCACACTATCTTTCAAAAACCTCACGGGTGACCACCATATCCCGTTGTTACCTAAAACCTCACCCATCAAGCTAAAACCCTATCGCTACTCACACCACCATAAGGAAGTAATCACAGTTCTCATATATGAATGTTGCAAGAGGGTATTATCCAACCCAGTACAAGCCCTTTTTCTTCCCCGTGCTGCTAATAAAAAAAAATGGTACATGGCGTTTCTGTGTTGACTATTGAGCCTAAATGCGGCCACCATTCGTGACCATTTCCCATTCCTACCATTGATGAATGGCTAGATGAGTTAGCCTAAGCTACTGTTTTTACTAAAATAGATTTACACTCTGGTTATCACCAAATACTTCTTGTTCCAGAAGACACTCACAAAACAGCTTTCCGCACTATTGGGTTAACTAACGCCCCTTCTACTTTTCAGGCAGCAATGAATGATCTTCTCAAACCATACCTACAATGGTTTGTCTTAGTTTTTTTTTATGACATTTTAATTTATAGTTCAAGCTTACAGGACCATATGATTCATCTCTAAATTATATTGGAAGTGCTACACACTCAAAATAAAATTGTCAAGCTTTCCAAATGCAGTTCCGCAACCGTAGAAGTAAGTTACCTAGGCCACGTAATATCAGCTCAATGGGTCCAACCAAACCCATAAAAGATCAGCGCCATACACAATTGGCCTCAGCCACAGTCACTCACGACATTACAGGATTTCCTCGACCTCACCAGATTTTATAGAAAATTCATAAAGCACTACGCCACACTTGCCGCTCCTCTCACCGACTTATTACAAAACCACAAATTTAGATGGACGGAGCTTGCGCAACAAGCATTTGAAAAATTGAAATTAAATATGACACAAATGCCTACTCTACACCTCCTTGACTTCAAGCTTCCATTTGTGGTAGAAACTGATGCCTCTGCAGTGGCCGTTGGAGCTGTCCTCAGTCAAACTGACCATCCTATTGCCTTCTTCAGCAAAAAGATGAAACCCCAAGCTCCAAACTTCTTCCGTTTATGTCCGTGAGATGTATGTCATCACAGAGTCAGTAAAAAAATGGCGTCAGTATCTCATAGGACAACATTTCACAATATCAAAGATCAGAAAAGTCTCAACACCTTCTTGCCCAAACCATACAAACCCCAAAACAACAAAAATGGACAGCTAAATTACAGGGATATGATTTCCAAATAATTTACCGACTTGGATGGGAAAATGCGGCGCCTGATGCTCTTTAAAGAATGGATCAGGAACCCACACTCACCATGCTGGCAGTTTCGTCCCTAATGCCTCAGTTGATTCAAGAACTCCAAAAATTTTTTGACACCGCAGAAGGCCAGGAGGTGATCCAGGCATGCACAGGAAACCAAGAGCAACCAAGTCTTTTTTCCATAGGTCATGGGTTACTCTTTTTCCGCCTCCAAAATTTTTGTGCCAGCAACAAAGGACTTTCGTCAGCGCATCATGAATGAGTTTCATGCTTCTCCTTATGGCGGCCACTCCAGTTTTAAACCGACCCTCAAGCGCATAGCCGCTTCCTTCTACTGCCCAAAATGGACATGAGACATCCATAGCTTCGTCCAACAATGCTCTGTGTGTGAAAAAAGCAAATACATGCCAACAAAAATTCAAGGTTTATTTCAACCATTACCAATTCCAGAACAAGTACGGGAAGATATATCAATGAATTTTATTACTCACCTTCCAAGTTCAGCTGGCCACTCGGTCATTTGGTCATCTACGACAGATTAACAAAATATGCCCACTTCCTAACTCTTCCTACGCACTTCACAACCCAACAGCTAGCCAAATGTATTTCAGTGGAAATATGCCGACTCCATGGTCTACCAAAAACCATCGTCTCCGACCGCGACCCGTTGTTCGTCAGTATCTTCTGGCAACACCTATTCAAGGCACAAGGAACCACGTTAAAATTCAGCTCGTCATACCACCCACAAACTGACGGCCAAGCGGAAGTGTTGAACAAAGGGTTAAAAGTGTACCTCAGGTGCTTTGTGTGGAATCAACCGAACAAATGGTATCAATTTCTTCACTCGACAAAGTTATGGCACAACACCACCTACCATTCTGCTATAGGAAGCTCACCTTTCCATGCTTTGTACGATCGACAACCACCCATTGTTGTCGACTTCGTGCGCACCCCACAAGACGGTGCAACCATTCCGGGGTCATTATCTGAACACACCGTCGTCCTCTAGGAGCTCTGGGAGCACTTGCGTCGTAGAAGGCAACGAATGTGTGACTAAGCGTACCAACACCGCACAGATTGGTGTTTCGCACGAGGAGATTGGGTGTTGGTTCGCCTCCAACCCTACAGGCAACGAACCTTGGAACGACATACACACCAAAAGCTGGGACCACGCTTTTCAAGCCCATACAAGGTATTACACCGCATCAGAGCCGTCGCGTACGAGCTACAACTGCCAGCGACCGCCTGTGTCCATACAAGGTTTGCTGCTGCGGATTTTCAAAGGGACTTCTGAAGAAGCTCCTTTAGTTTCTACCAAGTCTGCAAACAACTGCCCAAGAACACTTAACTCACATTCAAAAACCAATCAGAAACTTCTGAACCCACCGCCCTAAGAGTCCAATAACAGCGAGACAAGTGTCGTGGAACCCCAGAACCTCGAGCCCATCACGCACGTGCCTACCCCACCTTTTAACCCTACACTTACTAACTATCTGCACACGCATCCTGGCATAACCATTAGCGGCACGCCACATGTAATGGAACGTGTAGTAGCCACAACGTCCCCAGACTTTGAGCCCAACGCCCATAATGCATCCCACGCACCCAAGCACCCTAACCCTAATGGTCCAGCGACACATACCTTAGCAAACCCTAATGCGCCAATGTCACATCTTACCCAACCCGGTACCCCAGCCCAAATACAATGTGTCCAACCCAACAAGTCTACACAATGTTAGTTCGCACCCCTTCTAAATATCTACACACCAACCAATGCTCCAGACACGTCTCAACTGGACCACATCCAACCCAACACCTCCCCACCGACCCAACAAACTCCAAGACTGCACTTTGAGGACAAAGTGCTTTCTGAGCCGGACAATAATGTTAGAATGAGTAATTACACAAGCACAAGGCCCAAAAAACAACCCAAATGGATGAAAGATTTTATATTGGATTAAGCTCATGCCTTTTTGTTCTGCCATTTTATTTAGTATGTTGTTTTTGAGTTTCAACTGTTGCTTTTATTTTAAGAATTGTAAGGCCCATGGCCCTTAAGTCCGTATATAAGGACTAAGCAATATGAATGAAGGCAGAAGTTTTTTATTTTTGTGATAACCTTAGTTTTAGTATAGCAGTAGCAAAAGTCTATCACCAATGCATGATAAAAAATGTGAGCCTAAAATTGTAGGAAGATAAAATGTTAGTTATAGTTAAATACAATAAACACTACTTTATTAAAAACAATAATAGTTTCTCTTTAAAAACGAGGGCATTGCAGATAAAATGTAGACACCCTCTTCATATGCACACTAACACAACTTACAAAATCCTCCCTTTTTTAATATCCGAGAAGTAGATGCCTCCTAAATTCAATACACTTGAATTTTTATTTTGAATTTCTTCCTTGACTAGCCTGATCATGTCATCAATTTGTAGGAGAGTAATAGTAGTTTTGGTGGCAAACTAAAATAAATAACCAAAAGTTTGATTAGGTAGTTATATAAGATGAAAGTTTTTTACAACAACTATTATATGTAATTAAATACAATTGTTTAAGGTTGTCCCTCACTCACCTCATTCATTGTTTTTTTTATGATACACATGACATATGTAACTGCACTTTTAATTTTAAGTATATCTCGCAATCTTATATTCTTATCTAACTTAAGCTTACAATGAAAATCGTAGAAGATATAATCTAAAGCTGAGTCAGAAAACTATAGTTTGTTTTTTCACATGAAAAATTTATAAATATAATAAAAAGTACACATGTGTGCATCTTTGCTTGGGGCACAAATGACATCCTTCTTGATACCACCCTAATAGCAACCAAATTCCAAATTACACTCATTTCAAACTACTCAATAATTTTCCTAGATATATATTATAAGGTAAATAGTATTCAAGATAAAATCAAAATATCTAAAATTCAAATAACAACAAAATAATATTGGCCATCAGAACTCTGAGTGAACCTTCAACTTTCAAGTGAGCATCAACGTTGTCCTTGTCAGTGAAGACACCAGTTGACTCAGCAACATAATTAGCACCAGCCTCACCCCTTGGAATGTCCTCGGGTTTCTGTGGCAACAAAATAAATTAATCAGATAAAAAATAAAAAAGTAAACCTTGATCCCTACTAATTACAATAACAAATCATCATTGTTCTAACTAACTAACTAACTCCCCCTTTCTCGTAGTCCTAACATAGAATGATAATAACTTTGCTTCTTTGGTACATGGTTGATGGAAATTTTCTTACAAGACTTGGAGATTTAGTTAATTTGTAGTCTTTTCCCCAAGAACAATAATTGTAAAAAACGTAAGATATCAATTATAATTTGTACATAAGTAAATATAAGATAATACAGTCCATGAAATAGTTTATCTAATGTTATTCTTAATATTCCAAATCAAACATTATTGTTAATAATAATAATATATTTGGACAAGTATGTACTTAAATAGATGACAATATATCATGAGTTATGGATATGAATATCAAGTATTTACATAAGTATATCTCATTTATTTTAGTACATGTTGGGGTATGAAGTAATAGATTACATGTCTTTTGTATTCAACCATGATATTTAGACAAATGGATTGTGTTATAATTGGAACTGTTCTTACAACAAGGACCAAGAACACTTGAATAGATTGACAAGACTAATTTCTTTTACGGATCTTGGGTTTTTCTACGTTACTCCTCAGGTTCTCTCGATTTCTTCTTGGGTTGGACTCTTGGTTTCTTCTTGGGCTGGGCTCTCTCGCCTATTCCTGGGGCTGGATACTCTCGACTTCAACTCAGACTGGATGCTCTCGGCTTCTTCTCGGGCTGGGTGCTCTCTCGGCTTTTCCTCGACACAGATGGGTGTACCTGCAAGGCGCTCCGATGCCAAAGTCAGAAATGGTTTTATGTTCATCAGACAGAAATCACTCTTACTTACCTCTTGTGTTGACCTTCTATTTATACAGTTTTCTTAATGGGCTTACACTTTACCTTTGGACTTTCTTTCTACACCATTTTATTATTTATGCACCCCCTAACGCAGGCTTTTATCTAATTGGGCCTTGTTATAATAATAATATATATTTTAGTTTTGTTCTTTTATTCATAACCTTTGGGTTATTTCTTACATTTAGCTCTCGGTTTTAGCCTACCAATACATTGGCCCCTGAGGCATAAAGACATTTATTTAAGTTTTAAGAAAAGTATTTATGTCTGAATATAATATAATAGTTTTGAAATGTGATTTTATATTAAATACCTCGTTTCTCGTGATTTATTTTGCTTAGAGTAAGTGATTTGACATGAGAATGTTGTTTTAACCGTTAGATGATGCATTTTTGAACGGTTTTAAGTTGTTGTGACTTTTTAGTTTCTAGGGTTTGTTTTGGGTTATAAATAGGTCTTTCACTCAACCTATTATGGTTTTGTTGCTTTCTGAGAGCAAATACGTTTCAAGCTTCGTTTGTTTCTTAAAGGTAACATGTCTATTTCGAGTTCTTCTTTTGCTACTGATGATTTGAGTGGTTTTTCAAGCGCGGGTGGTGAATCTACTGGCCGAGTGGTATGAGAAGAAGAAAATCTTGAATCAAAGTCTTCTTCTGCTACTCCTTCTTGTATGAAGGATTCAAATGGAGCCCTACTGTTGACGCTCCTCAAAGATTCAAAAGAATTGCGCCTCAGAAAAATCTGCGTCCAGGTTATAATTGGGTTAATTCTAAGGTCCGAGAATTCTTTTCTCGGTACCGTTCCGCTAGTGAGCTTCCTTTCCAATTCTCAGATTTATTATTTTGATATTGAGAGTGATATAATTTCGTTTCGGCACGTGGGGAATGTTGATACTATTTCCCATGGCCGAGAAGACGGTAGTAGTGAATTTTTTTCTTTTTATGCTTGTTTTTTAGAGACCTTCATATTCGATTTTTTTTTGAATGATTTTCAAATGGGCGTTCTTAATTTTGCTCCTACTCAACTTTATTCTAATGGTTGGGCTTCAATGCAAGCTTTTAGCATTTTATGTAAATTATTATCACTTTCTCCTAACCCCAAATCTTTTTTGTATTATTATAGTTCTCGGTCTGGTAAACGACCAGGTTGGTTGTCCCTTATTAGTAAGCCTAGGATTTGTTTTCTTAAACCTTTTACCTCGTCATATAAGGATTTTAAAGGAGGATTTTTCAAGATTCTAATAGAGCCAGAAGGAAGAGAATATTTTTTTAATGGAGATTCTCCAAAGTTTCCTCTATATTGGACGGAAGATCATTTGAATTTTAACTCATGGCCTTGTCATTCAACGGATGCTGCTGACCGTCATGTTATTGAGGTTTTTGGCCATCTCTCGTACCGGATTCCCACTCGCGCTTTGTTATAATTATATACTTCAACAAGACCTTGAGAAGATCTTACTGGTGTGTAGTTGTTTCACATTTTCTCGTTTTATAGCATGAGATTTTTAACTTTGCTAAATTTTTTATCGGTTTTCAGCATTGATGGAGGCTACGAATCCGAAAGCTCGATCATACTTCACAAAGCTTCTCAGCAAAGCGGGTGATGTTACCCCTCGACGTGAGAATGTAATCAACCTTGTGGTGGAGGTAGAAACTGTGAAAGATGACCATGTTGCTGGTCCGTCGAAGAAGTCCAAAAAACGTGATAGAAGTGGCAAAAGATCTCACTCCTTTTCTCGGTGTCATCGTGATGCCGAAGGTGGTTCATCAGAACCTTTTCCAGAGTCTATTTTTGGTGTTTCTACAAAAATATGCCAAGTTTGTTCAAACTTCTTTTTCTGAATCATCTTACAATATGTTGAAAGCTACTGATGCTGCTTCATTGGCAGATTCTATCATCGAATTGTAAAGTAGAACTCTTTTGATTGGGAAAATGATGAAAGCAAAGAATGGAAACTGTGTATCTCTGGCTGAGTTTGAAAAGCTGAAGAATGAACTTGCCGAAAGTAATGAGAGAATGACCTATTTATCTTTGCAATTAGAAGAAATGAACGTGCAGAAAAATCAGCAAGAGAGAGAAAAAGAAGATCTTGGAAAGCAAATTTTTGACTTAAAGGCCGAGAACTTGAAGTCTGGTGAAGAGAACATTTGACTTCATAATGAAAATCAATTTCTGATGAAAAAATATTGCAATTATCTTTTGTTAAAGAATCACACATAAAGCACCATCAAAGTTATGGAGGAAGAGATAAATCAGTTGAAGGTGAATGTTTTTGAAGCTGAAAGCTTTATCTTAGAACAACATAAATTAGGCTCTTCAAAAAGCGAAATATTTTTATAAGATTCCCATCGATGAAGACAACTTTGATGTTAAGAAGGATTTTTACAATGGTGAATTAATTCC